>ASRM01000047.1_pt1 | contig 23364 bp, 27 predicted proteins | sample 693238 | NCBI WGS metagenome assembly ASRM01 (sample SAMN02169242, study PRJNA158439) | bioreactor metagenome | isolation source: day 74 sample from continuous culture bioreactor inoculated with sediment... | place: Germany: Bremen
ATAACCCATAACCCATAACCCATAACCCATAACCCATAACCCATAACCCGTTGCCCGCCCCCTATGTTCTTAAATTAAAATAGTCGCCAAGCCAAGGAAGACGGAGAGGCCAATAACATCAGTAACCGTCGTTAATGCCATTCCTCCGGCCAGTGCGGGATCGATCTTCATTTTTTTGAGCATTATCGGAATAGTCACCCCAGCAATGCCAGCGACCAGTAGGTTGGTTAACATGGCAGCGGAAATAATACCGCCTAATAGCCAATTATCTTTCCATACCACAACAATGCCACCAATAATAAGTGCCCATAGAATGCCATTCAGAAAACCGATAGCCGCCTCTTTGAGTAGTAGTTCTCGTTTGTTACTGTCACCGATATGACCAACAGCCAATCCTCTAATCACTAGAGCGACGGTCTGATTTCCCGCAACGCCACCCATAGAAGGCACTATCGTCATCAATACAGCAATGGCCGCCATTTGATCAAGAGTCGCTTCAAACATATTGGACACAGAAGCAGCTGCGAGGGCAGCAAGAACGTTAGCACCTAGCCAGATACTTCTTCGGCGAGCAGATTTAAATACAGGAGCAAAGGTATCTTCGTCATCATCCATACCCGCTAAACTCATCATGGAGTGCTCAGCATCTTCACGAATAATATCGACAACATCATCGATAGTGATACGACCAACCAGATGTTGGTTTTCATCAACAACAGGAGCGGATACCCAGTCTCGGCGTTCAAACAAGCTGGCAACGTCAGAGTCACTGGTGTCTACTGGTATCGCTTCATCGGCATCGTCCATTACCTCGCTGACTTGAATGTCAGGTTGGGTGGTGATCAATGTTGTTAACGACAGGTGGCCAATAAGGCGGCTTTCATCATCGATAACATACAAAGCATCCGTAACATCTGGTAGCTCGCCTTTCATTCGAAGATAACGCAAAACAACGTCGACATCGACATCACTTCGGATGGTTGTTACATCGGTATTCATGATACTACCGGCAGTATCTTCCGGATAAGAAAGTGCAGTTTCGACTCTTAGGCGATCCGCGATATCCATTTGTGCCAGTATTTCACGGGATACATCATCGGGAAGGCTTCTAAGTACGTAGGCTAAGTCATCGGTATCCATACCCTCAGTCGCTTCTACAAGCTTCTCTGGGGCCATTTTAGAGACTAAACCATCTTTAACGTCTTCGTTTAATTCATCAAGAATATCACCGTAATCTTCTGGGTCCGTGAGTTGCCAAAGCACATCACGAGCTTTACGGGGAGAGGCTTCAAGCAGGTGAGCAATATCTTCCGGTTCCATGTCTTGTAACTGACGTCGTACATGGACAAACCGGCCTTTATCTAAAGCGTCGCTAACCTCTTGGAGGGTCTGATGAGCTTGTTGAGCTTGATCGAGTTCTTGTTGAAGCTCCGGCATTCTCTCCTCCGATTTGAAAGATTTATTGTTTCGAATATTAACTTAATTTTAAGCCTTATTTAATAAGATCTTATGACGGAAAGGAATTTTTTTGAGACTGAATTGCTATTTAGATAAGTATTTGGTTAAAAGAGCAACACTATTTATCATTGTGCTCTTATTCATCTTCTTCGAATTTTGATTCAATCAACTCACATACGGCCTCTAAAGCTATATTGGCTTCAGTGCCGTCACAAGTGACGGTTACATATTGCCCTTGGCTTGACTCGAGCATGATGAGCCCCATAACGCTATCGGCAGACATGGCTTTGTTGTCTTCATTTGAAACAGTAATGGAGGCGTCGTAGCTCTGAGCAAGTTCGACCAGTTTTACTGCTGCACGAGCGTGTAACCCCAGTCGATTTTGAATAAGAACTTTCTTACTGCATTCCATTACTGTAATCCTTCAATGTTGATAGCTATGCGTGATACTTTTCCAGGCAGGTATGTCTAATTTGTACTTGTTGGCCTTGAGATTTGAAAATATCTCCCAGCTTCTGTGTAAGGTAAACTGAACGATGTTTTCCACCAGTGCAACCAATGGCAACAGTTAGGTAGCTACGATTATTTTTTTCTAAAAGAGGCAACCATTTTTCTATATACGCCTGAATATCAGCTCTTAATTCATTGACGCAGCTTTGAGATTCAAGAAAATCAATAATTGGTTGATCGAGTCCGGTGAGTGGCCTAAGTGCAGGCTCCCAATGTGGATTGGGGAGAAAGCGGACGTCAAATACATAGTCTGCATCGCTTGGGGTACCATATTTAAAGCCAAACGACTCAAAAACCATAACTAAGCTCTGACTTTCACTACCTTGGATACGCATCCGAATCAATTCGCTTAAATCGTGGATCGATTGACCGCTACTATCGATAATCAGGTCAGAGAGCTCTTTCAGATAAGCCAACTGCTGTTTTTCTTTAGCAATGGCTTGATCAAGAGATAGCTTGTCTTCATTTAATGATAATGGATGAATCCGACGGGTTTCGCTGTAGCGTTTGAGTAACGTCTCTTGGCTAGCATCAAAAAAGAACAGGGTAAGATTAGTTTGCGCTCTGAGCTGAGCGAGTGCATTGGTTACTAACTCTGGATTGTTAGGCAGGTTACGTATATCAACACTGACCGCAACATTTTGGTTGCGTTCACTGACAGTTTTAACAAACTGGTCAAGTAGTATAACGGGCAGGTTATCGACACAGTAATAGCCGAGATCCTCGAGGACTCGTAGCGCAACACTTTTTCCTGCACCCGACTGTCCGCTAATGATGACAAGGTGAGTATTGTCTTCAAATGAGCGAGTTGGCTTCATTATTTTTCTATCATTATGTCATACAGCTCTTGATCGCTTTGGGCGTTTCTCAGCTGTTTTAACACTTGTTTATTATTTAGTCTTTCTGCCATCGAAGCGAGTGTTTTTAGGTGCTCTTTGCATTGAGCATCTGGCACTAAAAGTGCGAATAACAGGTCTACGGGGCGGTGATCGATAGCATCGAATTCAATCGGCTCTTCACATTGCAGCAATATTGCCACGGCTTCATCGCACGAGTACATTCTGGCATGTGGGATAGCGATACCATTACCAATACCAGTGCTTCCCATTTTTTCTCGATTGAGCATGCATTCAAACAGTTCATTAGAACTCTGTCCGGTGTGCTCTGCGGCAATTTGACTGATAAGCTCTAAGGCTCGTTTTTTACTTGAACACTGGACCGCACTTTTAGTGCAGTCCAATGAAAGTACTTCGTTAATTTGCATGGTTAATGACTACTGAGTTTTTCTTTATGTTTGTTTAATTGTCGCACCAGCTTATCAACTAAAGAGTCTATTGCTGCGTACATGTTTTCTTCATCAGCGGTTGCATGTATGTCCCCATGATTAACATGAAGGGTCGCTTCTGCAATATGTAACACTTTTTCTACACGTAATACCACATGAACATGATTGATATGTTCAAAAAATCGTTCTAGTTTTTGGAACTTTGTATGAACGTAGTCTTGCATTGAATCGGTAAGATCAACGTGATGCCCTTTAATATTGATTTGCATAGACTTTCCTTTTATTGCGGCCTAGAGAAGGCGTTTACGCTGACTCGATGGAGCAATGCCCAGAGATTCACGGTACTTTGCAATGGTTCGTCGTGCTACCTGAATTCCTTGGTCAGCTAACAATGCAGCAATCTTGCTATCACTCAATGGCTTGGCAGAATTTTCTGCGGCGACCAGCTTCTTGATTAATGCCCGAATTGCCGTTGATGAACATTCTCCGCCATTATCCGTACTCACATGGCTAGAGAAGAAATATTTTAGTTCAAAAATGCCTCTTGGTGTATGCATGAACTTTTGGGTCGTAACGCGAGATATGGTGGATTCATGCATTTCTACAGCCAAAGCAATGTCGTTCAGAACCATTGGTTTCATGGCTTCTTCACCATACTCAAAAAAATCTTGTTGATGTTCAACGATGCAGCGAGCCACTTTTAATAGTGTTTCATTTCTACTTTCCAGACTCTTAATTAGCCACTTTGCTTCCTGCAAGTTGCTGCGAATAAACTGACTATCGGAACTGTTGCCTTTTCCTAGCGCAGCATATTGCTGATTCACTTTTAATCTTGGTACGCTATCTGGGTTTATGGTTACCGTCCATTTACCTCTGTCTTTAAAGACAGAAACATCAGGAATGACATATTCTGTTTCATCTGGAGTGATTGAACTGCCTGGACGTGGGTCTAGTTGCTGAATAAGCTGCATGACCTCTCGAAGCTCAGCTTCTTTTAGTTTACTTTCCTTGGTGATCAATTTGTAATCGCGATTTCCAAGTTGATCGATATGATTTTCAAGAACCAGTTTTGTCTGTTCCAACCAAGGTGTTTCTTTCGGAAAAGTGACCAATTGTAAAAGTAGGCATTCTTGCAGATTTCTTGAAGCGACGCCAAGAGGGTCAAATTGTTGTATGCGCTTTAAGACGGCTTCAACTTCATCAAGTTCAACTTCTTCATCATCTACGCTTTCAAGAATGTCATCGGCAGAGACTGTCAGGTAGCCATAGTTGTCTACTGCATCAATGATGGCAGTCGCGATTGCATGGTCAGTATCTGAAAATGGAGTTAGGTCTAACTGCCAATGAAGATAGTCTTGCAAGCTTTGCGTGGTTTCGCCTTGATAAACGGGCATATCATCGTCAAGGGCAATACCTGTATTGCCAGTGTTGGCACTGTAAACATCATCCCATGAGGCATCTATTTCCAGATCGTCTGATATTTCTGATTTTTCGATTACCTCAGAGCTGTCTGGTGCTTCGGGCTCTGCTATAGGGTCTGCAGTGGCCTCAGTGGATATTTGTTCTTTTTCTTTTGCGGCGTCTTCTGAAGTATTTGTTTCTTCCTGACCTTCATCTACATCCAGCAAAGGATTAGATTCAAGGGCTTCTTGAATCTCTTGCTGGAGATCCAGAGTCGACAACTGCAACAACCGTATTGCTTGTTGCAGTTGAGGTGTCATGGCTAACTGTTGACCTAGCTTGAGTTGTAGTGAAGGTTTCATCCAGTAATTGCTGCCTTGTTCTTTTTGTTATTCAACAAATGTAATCCTTTATCTGCCATATACTAATCATAGACGGAATTGTTCGCCGAGATAAACCTGTTTTACTTGTTCATTGTTTAGAACTTGATCTGGCGTCCCTTCTGCAATCAAATGTCCTTGACTGACAATGTAGGCTCTTTCACAAACATCTAAAGTTTCGCGTACGTTGTGATCGGTAATTAATACACCTAATCCTCTGTCTCTTAAGTGCTCAATGATTTTCTTAATATCAATGACAGAAATGGGATCAACACCAGCAAAAGGTTCATCCAGTAAGATGAACTCTGGGTTCGCGGCTAAGGCTCTTGCTATTTCAACCCGGCGTCTTTCACCGCCTGATAGAGCCATACCCGTACTTTTTCGAATATGCTGAATATTAAATTCATCTAGTAGATCTTCGACTTTATCTTGGCGGTCTTCACGGCTGAGTTCTTTACGGGTTTGTAATACAGCCATAATGTTGTCTTCGACAGAAAGCTTACGGAAAATAGAAGCTTCTTGCGGTAGATAACCGATACCCATGCGAGAACGACTGTGCATAGGAAGTATGCTGATGTCTTTATCATCGATCATGATCTTGCCTTCATCACGAGCGACGAGGCCAACAATCATATAAAACGAAGTGGTTTTACCTGCACCATTCGGCCCTAGTAGCCCGACGATCTGCCCTGACTCTACTTTGATGCTGACGTCAGCAACGACTTTTCTGTTCTTATAGCTTTTTGCTAAATGTTCTGCTTTTAATATAGCCATATTATTAATTGGTTGCTTGGGCTGGTTGAAGAACGGTTTTAACTCGTTCGTTTTTGCCGCCATCAGCCGTTAATTTTTGTGAAGAGATTTTATAAGTGATTTTTTTACCACGGATAGTGCTTTCATCCTGAGATAATACCGCGCTGGAGATCATGGTTAGCTGATCAGTGCTCACTTTGTAATAAAGCTCTTTGGCCTGCCCTTTAAGTGTCTTACCTTCATCGGTAAGCTGAGAGAAAGTGGCAGGCTCACCATATGCTTCAATCTCTTTTAAGGTATCGTCTTCCAGGTTACGAATAACAATCAGAGTATCCGCATTAATATTGATACTGCCTTGCTTGAGCTTCACATCACCCGTAAAAGTAACTCGATTACTTTTCATATCCAGATTTTGTTTATCCGAATCTATGTAGATAGGTTGATCTGAGTCGGATGTAAGTGCAAATGCACCTGGTGCTGCAAATAGGCAAGCGATAAGACTAAGGTGTAAGAGTTTCATATCTACCTTGTACTTTGTTAAATAGAGTAGCGACGTTTTCAGCGAAGTTGCCTTTCATCGCATTTCCTTTCGTTTCAAATGATGGACCGACCAATAACACGGGTGTATCGGCCCAAAAATCTCGGTTATCTAGCTTAATAAATAGCTTCTTTGTTGCCATAGTATCAAAACTGGCATCAGGTAATAGGTTCTTGGCTAACACATTATCATATAAGGTTAACACTTGTTCTTTATTTAATATGCCTCGATCAGCGGTGATTTCCCACTCTTTTGTTTCGCCTTCGCGATAAACGAATAAGACAGGATAATCAAAAACCGTGTTTCCACTTTCTGCATAGTGATCGAGATACTGGGCAACAACGCGATAGTTTCTAACCCCGCTTTCTGTGTAATTGGTATTATCTACATTTTGGCCACTGAGTGCAGGTAACTCCAAGTCTGGAGTGACTTGAATTGCAGTGACTTGCCCGGCTCCATAGAGATAATAGGCTGAGTATGCTGCAATCATTAATAATATGGCGTAAATAATACGAGATAAACTCATATACTCAGACCTTTGTGCGTATCCAGTTCATCTCGGGCTTGTAAAATTAAATCGCAAACCTCACGTACAGCCCCATAGCCACCTTTAATCGTTGTGACATAATTGGCTCGCTTTACCAAAAGTGGGTGACCATCAGCAACACATACTTTCAGAGCGACTTTTTCCATTACAGGCCAGTCAATAAGATCATCGCCAATATAGGCTGTATTTTTAGGGTCAACATTTATCTTAGAACAGATATTTTGATAAGCTTTAATCTTATCATTTTGCCCTTGGTAAATAAGAGAGATACCGAGTGCTTTCATACGATTTTCAACAATGATGGATTGTCGCCCGGTAATAATGGCAATTTCAACGCCAGCACTCATTAGTGATTTTACACCGTGGCCATCTCTGGTATGAAAGGTTTTTAACTCTTCGCCATTATTTCCCATGTAGATGAGACCATCAGAAAATACACCATCAACATCGCAGATTAATAATTTGATCTCTTTAGCTATCTCAACAATTTCTTTAGATACCGTGCCATAAAGCGTTTGAACGAGTTCTGACATTACATTACTCCTGCTTTGAGTAAATCATGCATATTGAGTGCGCCAACAAGCTTTTCGTCTTCACAAAGTAATAGTCCAGTTATCTTTTTTTCTTGCATCATGTTTACGCCATCAACCGCAAGCATGTTTGGGTTTGCATAGGTTGGGTTCTTAGTCATAACCTCACCTATTTGAGCGGTATGAATATCAATCTGGTTATCCAGAAGTCGGCGTAAGTCACCATCAGTAAAGATCCCAATGACTTTATCATTTTCATCGACGACCGCTGTCATACCCAACCCTTTCTGAGAAATAACGAACAACGCTTCTCGGATTAAAGCGGTTGGTGCTACTTTTGGTAATTCATTTCCAGAACGCATGATGTCTGAGAGCTTTAGTAATAACTTGCGTCCCAGAGCACCACCTGGGTGTGACAAGGCGAAGTCTTCAGCCGTGAAACCACGAGCTTGAAGTAGGGCGACTGCTAGTGCATCTCCCATGACTAAAGTTGCGGTTGTGCTGGTTGTAGGAGCCAACCCCAGAGGGCAAGCTTCTTCAGGAACCGTGATCTGTAAATGAGCATCAGCCAGTTTTGCCATTGTGGATTCGGGTTTTCCAGTCATGCTGACGATGGAAATGTTCAATCGTTTCAATACGGGAAAGAGTGATAAAATCTCAGAAGACTCTCCAGAGTTGGAGATAGCAATAACAATATCACCTTTGGCAATCATACCCAGATCACCGTGAGCGGCTTCTCCCGGATGAACAAAAAATGCCGCGGTACCAGTGCTGGCTAACGTTGCCGCAATCTTGTTGCCAATGTGCCCTGACTTCCCCATGCCCATCACAACCACTTTGCCTTGATTGTTAAGTATTAGATCGCAGGTGCGACTGAAGTCTTTATTGATGTATTGTGACAGCTGTTTAAGCCCGTTAATTTCTGTATTTAAAACTTCAATTGCTGCTTTTTGATAGTCAAAATCAGACATTTAATTATTCATCCTTAGTTTAAGCTGTCATATTGGAAAACAGGTAGGTTTGGTAGCCAACAAAGCAGATGAAGAAGATGAAGCCTTCAATTCGGTTAATACTTCGAGATCTTCCTAAAGCAAATACGACTAACAATAAAGAAACGGTAAGCATCACCCAGAAATCTCTACCCATCGCTTCAGAACTTAATATTGATGGGTTTAATATGCCCGGAATGCCCATCACGGCTAAAATATTAAATACGTTAGAACCGATAATATTACCAACGGCCATATCGTCTTCGCCCTTTAATACACCGGCAAGAGAAGCAGCCAGTTCAGGTAAACTAGTACCGATAGCGATGATCGTCAGGCCGATGATAAGGTCACTCATACCAAAATATTTCGCAATGATAACGGCACTATCAACCAGCTCGTCTGCGGCTAGGGGCAACACAATTAAACCCACAATGACCCAGAAAATGGCTTTATGATTGCTAACACCTTCAGGAATCTCAGATTCTTGTTCTTCAATAAAAGCATCGCCTTTATTTTTTTCAATCTGGCTGATCCTCAGCATAGCGATAATAAAGGCCGCAAAAAGGACAAAAAGAAGCACACCTTCATAGAAGCCTAAATGACTGTCCCAAAGGATCAGTCCTGCCAAAAGAGTGACGACAATCATCAACGGAAGTTCACGGCGAATGACTGCAGAACTGATGGAAAGGGGTTTTATGATGGCGGTAATACCCAATATCAGAGCAATATTAGCAATATTTGAACCCAGTACGTTTCCTATTGCTGTATCTGTTTTACCGTCTAATGCTGCGGTGGCAGAAACCATCATTTCTGGTGCGGATGATCCCATCGCTAAGATGGTCATACCGATGACGAGAGGTGATACGCCCACATTTTTGGCTAATGCAGCAGCGCCATAGACAAGTCTATCCGCACTCCATACAAGAAAAATTAAGCCAATGATGAGAGTGACAACGGCTATAAGCATGATGATTCCTACAAAATTACACTGTTAAACATGTGGCCGCTAATTCTACGTTCAGCGAAATAAAAGGGAAGTTTAACTTTGAAGAAAGTCAGTAGGGAACGTATCCCTTCTTACTTGTTAAGAAAGTTTAAAGGACACTCCCCCGCTTAATCTACGAATTATACGCTTAGAAAGAGTACTAATTCTAGTCGAAATAGGGTTAGAATCTTAATCTTATGCATATCTTTAAATTTTAGGCATAATAGGATGCTCACTTAAGTGCTTATCAAGCGACCTAAAAACAACTAAATAAGTGGAAATATGTCGACCAAGGATTTAGTCACAGTTAACAATCTTACCTTTTCAAGGGGCGACCGCGCGATATTTGATAATATCAGTTTGCGCGTACCGAGAGGCAAGGTTACTGCTATTATGGGGCCTTCAGGTATTGGTAAAACCACCCTGCTGCGCCTGATCGGTGGCCAGATATACCCAGAAATGGGCGAAATTTGGTTTGATGGAAAAAACATTCCGACGCTTAAACGATCAGATTTATATCAGGCACGTAAAAAAATGAGCATGCTCTTTCAGTCGGGTGCACTTTTTACTGATCTAACTGTGTTTGACAATGTCGCCTTTCCAATACGAGAACACACTGAACTATCAGAAGAGCTGATTGAAACTCTGGTTAAGTTAAAACTGGAAGCGGTTGGCCTTCGTGGTGCAGCGGACCTTATGCCAAGTGAGCTATCAGGAGGCATGGCACGAAGAGCAGCGTTAGCGCGTGCAATAGCTCTTGACCCTGAAATGATTATGTTTGATGAACCTTTCGTTGGACAAGATCCAATAACCATGGGGGTGCTGGTGGAACTCATAAGAAATTTGAACCAAGCACTTGGTTTAACGTCTATTGTTGTATCTCATGATGTTCCTGAGGTGATGAGTATCGCTGACTTGGTTTACTTGCTTGCCGATGGACGCATCATTGCTTCCGGTACGCCAGATGAGCTGAGAGAAAATGACAATCCCATGGTGCAACAGTTCTTGCAGGGACATGCCGATGGGCCCGTACCGTTTCGATTTCCTGCTAAGAGTTTAGATAAGGACTTATTCTAAGCATGTTTAACTCAATGAAAAACTATCTGGAAAGTCTTGGTCATAGAGTGCTCTCTGGCTGTCGGTCATGGGGGCGAGCCAGCTTAATGCTCTATGGTGCTGTTGTTAATAAGCCTGAGCCAATTAAGAACTTCCCACTACTACTAAAACAGCTCTACAGTGTGGGTGTACAGTCTTTAGCTATTATTATGGTATCCGGCCTTTTTATTGGCATGGTGTTAAGTTTGCAAGGATTTGTTGTCCTTATTGATTATGGCGCTGAAGGCAGTCTCGGACAAATGGTGGCACTTTCGCTATTAAGAGAGCTAGGCCCCGTTGTAACCGCGCTTTTATTTGCGGGTCGGGCAGGTTCAGCATTGACGGCGGAAATTGGATTGATGAAAGCAACAGAGCAGCTATCCAGTTTGGAAATGATGGCTGTTGATCCGCTTAAGCGCATAATTGCGCCTCGGCTATGGGCGGGTTTAATTTCAATGCCTTTGCTAGCAATGATTTTTATTGCCGTGGGGATTTGGGGCGGACAGATTGTTGGTGTCGACTGGAAAGGTATTGATCATGGCAGTTTTTGGTCTGCGATGCAGTCGTCTGTTGAATTAGGTAAAGATATTGGTAATAGCTTAATAAAGAGTATGGTTTTTGCCATAACGGTTACCTGGATAGCTCTTTTTAACGGATATGATGCAATCCCTACTTCTGAAGGGATAAGCAAAGCCACTACACGCACAGTAGTACATTCTTCTTTGGCCGTTTTAGGACTAGATTTCGTCCTAACTGCTTTGATGTTCGGGAACTAAAAAATGCAACAAACACGTAAACTGGAATTATGGGTTGGTACTTTTGTCATGGCTGGCGTCATTGCGATACTGGTAATGATATTTAAAGTGGCCAACGTCACAGGTATCGGGTCAGGAGATACTTATCGACTTCAGGCCTATTTTGATAATATAGGCAGTTTGAAAGTTCGTTCACCTGTTAAAATCGGAGGGGTAGTTGTTGGAAGAGTCAGTGAGATCTCCTTAGACAAAGAAAACTATGTACCAATAGTGACTCTTTCAATTGAACAGCGATATGGCTATTTCCCAGAAACATCAAGTGCCACTATATTAACTTCAGGGTTAATAGGAGAGCAATATGTCGGACTGGTACCGGGTTTCATTGATGATGATATTGACATGCTTGCCGATGGCGATCTCATTGAAGATACAAAATCTGCATTGGTACTGGAAGACTTGATTGGCCAAGTTTTATATAGCGTAAATGGTTCAGATAAGGAGTAAATTCATGGCGTGGTTACGTATTGCATTTCAAACTGTCGCGTTGAGCATAGTTTTATTGTCGGCCTCTGTTTATGCACAAGAGGTCGATAAGACAAAACCGTATGAGATGATTGAAATCGTTGCTGATAACCTATTTTCTCGGCTGAAAGCAAATAAAGACAATATTCAGGAAAATCCGGATTTATTAAAAACAATGGTACAAGAAGAGCTTATGCCGTATGTGGATTACCGATATGCGTCTCTTAAACTGCTTGGTCCTAACCTAAAAGGGGCAAAAAAAGCGGATGTTGGTGAGTTTATAAAAGCTTTTCATCTTTATTTGGTTTCGTCCTATGCTCAGGTATTAACGCTCTATTCAGATCAACATGTGGAATTCGAGCCTGAAAAAGCCATTAACGCGAAAAAACGAATCATTGGTATTAAAGTGGATGTCATTGATGCGCCCAAGCCAGTGATCAATATCGAATTTAAGTTAAGAAAAAATAAGAAAACCAACGAATGGCTCGCCTTTGATATGATTGCAGAAGGGATCAGCTTACTCTCTAGCAAGCAATCAGAATGGACAAGTAAAATCAGGAAAGAGGGTATTTTAGCAGTCGCTCAAGAGCTGGAAAGCCTAGCTCAAAACCCTGTTCGATTTGAAGGTTCGAAATAATGAGCCGGGTAGAATGGCTGAAAAATGAGTCACACTATCTGATGAAAGGGGAATTAACTCGAGAGACTGTTCCTCAATTGTGGGAAGAATTAAAGCAATGGATTCCAGAAAAAACCGAGATTGAACTATCCCTTTTAGATACAAAAAGGATAGATTCTGCAGGTATGGTAATGTTAATTCACTTAATACAACATGCAAAAAACTCAAACTGTCATATAATGCTCTGCTTCGTGCCTGATCAACTAAGAATGTTGTTTCAGCTCAGTAATATTGAAAGCATGATAGTTGGTCATTTAAAAAATTAGGCAGGCGTAATTGTGGAAAGTATACAAATAAAAGAAATATTAGATAACGCATTGGATCTTCAGGAGATTCATGTGAAAGGCGAAGGTAGTCAGTTTGAAGTGATTGCAATAGACCCATGTTTTGCAGAGTTAAACAGAGTGAAAAAACAACAATTAATTTACTCTCCTCTGATGGAATACATTCAGAGAAATGATATTCATGCAGTCTCAATCAAAGCGTATACCCCGGAAGAATGGGCTCGCGATAAAAAACTGATGTCGCTATAAGGTTTTTAATGGAAAAGTTTAGAGTAAAAGGTTCTCGTACTCCTCTTAAAGGAGAAGTCGTTATTGGCGGTGCAAAAAATGCGGCATTGCCAATTTTATTTGCTGCCATTCTTGCAGAAGAACCAGTCGAAGTATCAAATGTACCCAAGCTAAAAGATATTGATACAACAATGGAGCTATTGAAACGATTGGGCGCTAGCGTCGAACGTAATGGTTCAGTTCATGTTGATGGCCGCAATATCACTGAATATTGCGCCCCCTATGATTTAGTTAAAACGATGCGAGCTTCTATTTGGGCGCTAGGCCCTCTGGTCGCCAGGTTTGGCAAGGGACAAGTCTCCCTTCCAGGTGGTTGCGCAATAGGTGCTCGTCCAGTTGATTTGCATATACGCGGATTAGAGCAACTAGGCGCCACAATAACGCTTGATGAAGGCTACGTAAAAGCGGAAGTTGAAGGCCGCCTTAAAGGCGCTCATATCGTTATGGAAAAAGTGAGTGTTGGTGCGACGATTACGGTGATGTGCGCAGCAACCTTGGCAGAAGGTAAGACGGTGCTTGATAACGCCGCACGTGAACCTGAGATTGTTGATACAGCGAATTTCCTGAATACGTTAGGGGCGAAAATCACGGGTGCCGGCACTGATACCATAACTATCGAAGGCGTAGAACGCTTAGGTGGTGGAAAGTACTCTGTAGTACCTGACCGAATCGAAACGGGTACATTTTTAGTTGCTGCAGCGGTCTCTGGTGGAAAGGTGATGTGTAAGAATACGCATTCTTATCTATTAGAGGCGGTACTGGCAAAGCTTGAAGAAGCAGGAGCTAAAATCGAGACTGGTGATGATTGGATTAGTCTGGATATGACGAATCGAGCACTAAAAGCAGTCTCTGTGCGAACCGCACCACACCCTGGTTTCCCTACTGATATGCAAGCACAGTTTACCCTGCTAAATATGATGGCTAAAGGTGGTGGTTTAATTACTGAAACGATCTTTGAAAATCGTTTTATGCATGTACCTGAGCTACAGCGTATGGGAGCAAAAGCTGAAATCGAAGGCAATAGTGTTATCTGTGGTGATGTTGATGAACTTAGTGCGGCAGAAGTCATGGCAACAGATCTTCGCGCATCAGCTAGTTTGGTTATTGCTGGTTGTATTGCTGAAGGTGAAACCATAGTCGATCGCATTTATCACATTGACCGTGGTTATGAGAAGATTGAAGACAAACTATCTTTGCTTGGCGCTAACATCGAACGGTTTAGAGAGTCTAGCTAATGATTGCATTTCTTCGAATTGTCGCATTAGCTGTTTTTGCTATATTCATGTTTGTATTTGGATGTGGATATAGTCTTCTGACGCCAAGAAACCCTAAGCTGGTCTTTATTATCGGCCGGCAGTTCAGCAGAATGGCACGAATTTTTGGCTACCGCTTAGAGTTAAGGTTTCCGGATGATGTATATGACAGAGGTCAGCACTTATACATTGCTAACCATCAGAATACATGGGACCTTTTTACTATTTCAGCAGCGGTAACACCTAAAGTAGTTACGGTAGGCAAGAAAAGCCTGATCTGGATCCCTCTGTTTGGTCAGTTATATTGGCTGACGGGTAATATACTTATCGATCGTTTTAATCGTTCTAAAGCAAAAGGGACGATTGATCAAGTGGTTGATACCATGAAGAAAAGCGAAGTATCCGTTTGGATGTTCCCTGAAGGGACGCGCTCTCGTGGTCGTGGATTATTACCGTTTAAAACAGGGGCATTTCATGCTGCTATTGGTGCTGGCCTCCCTATTATTCCTATCGTGTGTAGCACAACTCAGGGGAAACTGAGTTTAAATAGCTGGGATAATGGCCATGTGATTGTTGAGATGCTACCGCCAATAAGCACTGAAGGATATGCTAAAAACGATGTAAGAAAATTGGCAGAGCACTGCAGAGAGCAGATGAAGGCGAAATTAGAAGAGCTGGATGCTGAGGTTGATAGTTTAAAAGCTAAGAAATAAAAATAGAAATAAACGGTTACCGGTTTCCGGTAACCGATTTTCCCGTTACGCCATAATCCCATCATTTCGGACTGCAATCGCTTCAATTTCAATCTTTACATCTTTCGGTAAACGAGCGACTTCAACACATGAGCGAGCAGGGTAGTTGGCTACCTGATGTTCATCAAAAAAAGCACCATAAACCTCATTAACTGCCGCAAAATCGTTTAGGTCTTTGACAAACACAGTCATCTTCACAATATCTTTAACGTGCAAACCAGAAGATTCAATCACGGCCTTTACATTATCAAGAGACTGCCGGGCCTGTTTTTCGACATCATCAGAGACAATTTCTCCGGTTGAAGGAATGACAGGGATTTGACCAGAAGTCATTACCATATTGCCTAAGTCTACGCCCTGAACGTAAGGGCCGATAGCAGCAGGAGCATTATCCGTGTGAAGCACTTTAGTCATTGTTTATCCTTAATATAACGGTCTTTATCTTGAGTGGGCTTGAGTAAGTTTGAGTATATATAAATAAGGCCAAAAAGTAAGTGCACTTTTGGCCTTGAGTGATCGTCTAAATGCTAACGATTAAATCAGCTGTCAAGATTACTCTGGTACTCCAAGACGTTCTCGAACAATGTCTTCACATTGATTTATACGGTTAATATCTTTTGGCGCAACCATCACTGTATCATTGCCACCAACAGTACCTAGTATCTCTTGGTGCGGCTGCATATCAATAATTCTTGCTACTAGCTGGGCACACCCTGGGTGGGTTCTAACAACGACCATAAGCTGATTATGAGTGATAAACTCTATCTGCGATGAAATAGCAGAATCAACCTGTACACCTTCGTTTTCTATTGTTAAGCAGTAAACTTTCTTACCGTAAGCATTTGGGACTTTAGCAACACCCAAACGAGTTAAAATTCTCGATACGGTTGACTGGCTTACATCAATAAACCCCATCGCCATTAAGGCTTGTCTTAGGTCATCTTGAGTCGTAAAGCTTCGCTGTTGTAATAAGCGTCGGCAAGCGGCTGTGATGTTTTCATCTTGAGAGATGTCGATCGTACTTGAGTTACTGATGTCATTCACAGTGAACTCCTTAATGTCTTGAGGTAATAGAAACTCAATGTCCGTTTGTTTTCAGTCCTGAACCAAACGACGATGCCTTCTGGTTTTGATATGAATTAGTTATAAATATGAATAATAAATAGAGAACTATGTATTTGTTATACATTGTGTTTTATTCATATTATGACAGGCATATTAACAGTTAGAAGATACTGATTTATTGACCTTTATCACCAAATAATAAACTGGTTTTGATGTCAAAAACGGTATAAAAATTCAATTAATATGCAGATAAATAGCGAGTTTACCCAAGAAGTTTTTGCCTAAAAGAGACTATTGATAGCGGTTGCAAGGGGTTAGAGAGGTTATGCAAATCTATTGATACGTATGGTTATGCTAATAGACCGAAAAATAGCCTGATTTTGATGTCAAAAAACCGCTAATTTTTAGCGGTTTTTGATTGTATTGATGTTAGATTTATTTTCTTTCTGTGACCACTTCACGAGAGAAAACTTTCTCACAATATTTGCATTTTAACTGCACATCATCTTTCTTAATAATGACAGTAAAACTACTATCCACCGGCTCTCCGTGCGAGATGCAGTTTGAGTTTGGACATTCAAATACCGCTTCAACTTTTTCCGGAAGAGTGAGTGCCAGTTTCTTGGTGACTTCGTAATTTTCTATCTGATTTACGGTTGCTTTGGGCGCATATAGTGCGAGCTGGCTGGCCTGTTCTTCGGTAACGTAAACATTCTCAATTTTTATCAGATCTTTTGCGCCAAGTGCCGAGGATGGCAGGTTTAGACCCATTGTAATTCGTTGATTACTTTTGTGCATCTTGAAAAGTTTGAGAACTTTAATACCTATATTGGCTGGAACATGATCAATGACGGTACCATTCTTAATTGCTTCAACCTGCAGTTGTGTTTTATTCACCATTATTTTTGTCCTCGCTTATAGTTCTTCGTTCAGTACTAGCGCCAAAAGAGCTTCTCGCGCATAAACCCCATTTTCAGCTTGCTGGAAGTAATATGCGTGCTGAGTTTTATCTACATCGGTGGTAATTTCATCGACACGAGGTAGTGGATGAAGAATTTTCATATTATCTTTTGCGTCCGTCAGATGCTCAGCGGATAAGATGAATGCAGATTTTATATGAGCATATTCGGACTCATCAAAACGCTCTTTCTGTACGCGTGTCATATACAAAACATCTAGTTCGTGAATAACGGAAGACATTGACTTATGAAGGCTGTATGGGATACCAGAGTCATCCAGCTCTTCGCAAATATAGTCAGGCATAGCCAATGCCTCTGGCGCTATGAAAAAGAATCGATTGTTATCAAATTTAGCTAACGCTTGAGTCAGGGAATGAACTGTACGGCCATATTTCAAGTCGCCAACCAGGGCAACGTTTAGGTTGTCTAAACGCCCCTGAGTTTCATAGATTGAGAATAGGTCAAGTAAGGTTTGAGTCGGGTGTTGGTTTGCACCGTCTCCGCCATTAATAACAGGAGCTCCCTTGGAGAATTCAGAAGCTAATCTTGCCGCACCCTCCTGTGGGTGACGCATAACAAAAGCATCTACATAAGAGGAGATAACCTGAACAGAGTCGGCCAATGTTTCGCCTTTCTTGGCCAACGATGTGTTGCCACCATTATCAAAACCAATAATGGTGCCGCCTAGGCGCTGTACCGCTGTTTCAAAAGAAAGGCGAGTACGAGTGGACGGCTCAAAGAAACAACTGGCAATTACTTTATTTTTTAATAGTTCAGGCTTTGGATCAACTTTGAGACTCCCTGCCGTCTTAACGATAAGTTCTAACTCATTTCGACTAAGTTCCGGGATGGAAATAATGTGCTTATTGAATAGCGAGTTTGCCATGGCTATCTTCCCTCTTTAGTTGCGTACTTGGGTACGAATTCTGGACAAAAAAAAGCCCCCTGATTAAGGAGGCTTTTAATAAAATAAAAAAAAATAGAATATATGACCAGTGCCAGTTCTTTTCGGCAGAAGTTTAGTTTTTGTAAAACCAAAAGGGTCATTTCCTATCTCTCTCTAGACAAATTGCGGAGGATTATACGCTCAAATATTGTGAGCGCAAGCGATTACATAGTGTTTTTGCGAAATAATATACTGTTTAATGTCACATTAATGAATGGAAAAGCGATTTAACAAGAGCCTGCGGAGGCTGACCTAAACAGAAAAAATATACGAGAAAAATAAAAAAACGTCGGCTAAGAATAGCCGACGCTTAACTAACTCTAATTTATCAGAGAAATTATTGGCCTAATGTAGCAACCATAATTGCTTTGATAGTGTGCAAGCGGTTTTCTGCTTCATCAAATACGATTGAGTGTTTAGACTCAACCACTTCATCAGTAACTTCAACACCCTCTTTTAGCATTGGATACTCTTGTGCTAGCTCTTTACCAACAGTAGTATCTTCACCGTGGAATGCAGGTAGGCAGTGCATGAATTTCACATGTGGGTTGCCTGTTGCTTTTAGCATATCCATGTTTACCTGGTAAGGAAGCATCATGTTAATGCGCTCTGCCCATGCTTCTTTTGCTTCGCCCATTGATACCCAAACATCAGTGTATAGGTAATCACAACCTTCAACGCCTTCTTTAACATCTTCAGTCAGTGTGATTTTTGCGCCAGTTTCTTCTGAGATAGCACGGCACTGTGCAACTAGCTCTTCTTCTGGCCAGAATGCTTTAGGAGCAACCAAACGAATGTCCATACCCATCTTAGCTGCACCAACCATTAGAGAGTTACCCATGTTGTTGCGAGCATCACCAAGATAAGCAAATTTTATTTCACTAAGTTGTTTGCCACGGCCGTGCTCCATCATAGTCAGGAAGTCAGCTAGGATTTGAGTTGGGTGGAATTCATCTGTCAGGCCGTTCCATACAGGAACACCAGCGTGCGCGCCTAGCTCTTCAACAATCTCTTGTCCAAAACCACGATATTCAATGCCGTCGTACATACGGCCTAGAACGCGTGCAGTATCTTTCATTGATTCTTTATGGCCAATTTGAGAACCAGAAGGACCTAAATAAGTAACCTTTGCGCCTTGGTCAAAAGCAGCCACTTCAAATGCGCAGCGAGTACGAGTAGATGCTTTTTCGAAGATAAGAGCAATGTTTTTGCCAGTTAAACGAGGTTGCTCATAACCATTGTACTTGGCTTTTTTAAGCTCGGCAGACAGGTCTAACATGTGTTGGATTTCACGTGGAGTAAAATCAAGTAGTTTAAGAAAATTACGGTTACGTAGGTTAAAAGCCATGTCGGTATCCTCAGTATGAATTTTGTTTAGTTTGGTTATCACTACCGGAGAATAAGTGATAACCAATCTTGTTGTCTAATATGTAACTTAAAATGGAATAAAAGTGAATAAATATTCTTTTATTCTGCAATAATATTTGTACCAGCTTCACCTTTCAAAATACGTAAGCCGTCTTGAAGTGAGCCGATGCCAACCAGTTTTCCGCCTTGTTTTACGAATTCACAAGAAGCATCAATTTTTGGTCCCATAGAGCCAGCATCAAACTCATATTTTGCTAACTCTTCTGGTGTTGTTTTGCTTAGTGCGTGTTGAGTTGGTTTTCCCCAATCAAGGAAAACGGCTTCAGCATCTGTCAAAATTAGCAGTGCATCCGCTTCTAGCTGTCTCGCTAGGAATGCTGCTGACATGTCTTTATCAATAACGGCTTCAACACCGACCAATTTACCTTCTTCCATTTTTACCGGAATGCCGCCGCCGCCAGTACAGATGACAAGATGATCACGCTCGATTAGCGCAGAAATGGCATCATCTTCTACTATACCCGTTGGAAGTGGACTAGGAACAACGCGACGGAAATGTTTACCATCTGGTTTAATTGTCCATTGATATTTTTCGGCCATTTCGCGAGCTTCAGCTTCTTCGTAGATTGGACCGATAGGCTTTGTTGGATCTGCAAATGCAGGATCTTTAGGGTCAACGGTCATTTGCGTAAGCATGCAGGTAACATCTTTTTTAGGAAGGATGTTTTTAAGCTCTTGCATCAACATGTAACCTATCATGCCTTGAGTTTCTGAACCCAAAACGTCAAGGGGATATGGATTTACTTTTTTATATTCCAAACCCTGTAGAGCCAGTAAACCAACTTGTGGGCCATTACCGTGAACAAGCACTACGTTATATTCTTCTGCAATTGCAGCAATGGTTTGTGCTGCTGTCGCAATGTTTTGACGCTGTGTTTCTGCTTCTAGTGGTTCGCCACGGCGAAGAAGAGCATTGCCTCCAAGCGCGACAACTACAGTTTGCTTAGTCATAATATTGTCTCTCTGAATTCTGTGTTACTTGGCTGGCAACCGCAGTTGCCAGCAATTACTACTCTTTGGCGTTTAGATACCGTCACGTTCGATTGGGCAACTCATGCAACGAGCGCCGCCACGACCACGACCTAGTTCATCACCTGGGATAGGCAGTACAGTGATACCAGCTTTGTCGTATTTTTCATTGGTATATACATTACGCTCGTAACCGATAACGACACCAGGCTTCACGGTAAGAACGTTGTTAGCATCGTTCCACTGCTCACGCTCTGCTTCAAAGCTGTCACCACCCGTTGTGATTAGATTCAACTGGCCAACACCAAGTGCTTTTTCGATAGCCGTAACAAAATAACCTTCTTCTTTCACATTTACTGTGCCTGATTCGTCACCAGTTAGGCTCCAGCATTTAACGTCTTTACGAACGACTTCTGGGTAGATAGAGAAGGTATCTTCACGCATGTGAGTCATAACAGTATCTAAGTGCATGCAAGAACGATGTTTCGGTAGTTCCATTGCGATAACTTGCTTCGCTTGACCATGTTTGAACAAGCCTGATGCAAGTTGCTCTACACCTTGTGCTGTCGTACGTTCAGACATACCAATAAGAACACTATCGCGGCCGATAACCAGAACATCACCACCTTCGATAGTCGAGTAATCGTAGTTTTTCTCTTCGTCGCCAAAGTATTTAATAAAGTCTTGACCTGCGAAGATTGGGTGCCAGCGATAAATAGCACGTACATGGTTCGTTTCACGTTGACGTGCTGCTTTAGCCATAGGGTTGATAGAGACACCACCGTATACCCAACAAGACGTATCACGAGTAAATAAGTGGTTTGGTAATGGCTTAATTATGAAGTCATTGTCTGCGTGCATACCGCGCATCATTGAAGATGATGGAAGAGGCATTTCACCGTAGCTCAGGCCACCAAGAAGAATAGAAGCAAGCTCCTGATTTGTCTGGTCACTTAAGAAGCAACGTACGTCATTTGCGAAACGCTGACCAAAACGATAATCAGATACTTGAGTTGATAGCAACCAATCTTTAGCTTCTGGCACGGCTAGTGTTTCTGCAAGTAGATCGTGTAAAAGTAAAACTTCGACACCTTGATCTCTTAGAGTGTTTGCAAAAATATCATGCTCTTTGCCTGCTTGCTCTACCGCTAGCACATCATCAAATAAAAGATCATGGCAGTTAGATGGAGTTAGGTGAGTCAGTGCACGCTCTGGACGGTGAAGAAGAACGCGACGTAATTGACCAATTTCAGAGCCAACGTAGAAATTACTCATGATTCTATCTCTCTATATCAATGCTAATATCAATTAGACTTTTTAATCAATTAAACAGTAGTTATTAAATGTAATCTTTTTAATATTCTTCTGTTTCTCGTTGGGTTTAATATTACGACTTGGGAGATATTAAACTAGGAGCTTGATCACATAAAAATTAAACTTGGCACCTTATGAATGCTTTATCTTTAATGGGTTTTTTATTCTGATGTGACGGGCTTGTATCTAAATTATATATGTAGATTTATGGCGTTTTTATTTTGTTAACTGGTTGATTTTTAAGGGGTGAATATGTATTCGTGGAATGTTATGCATTTTTTATTTTGTGGTGGTTCTATATTGAGTTAGGAAATATGCACTTTATTTGTTTGACTATATGAATATCTATTGAATATTGTCAGTAGGTCATGAGATAAACTTATTGATATGTGACTAGTGTCATCTTTTAACCTGTTGTTGACTTGGTGGTTATTAGTTTGTTAAATAAATTAAATTTAATTTTTTGTATGGGGTTAAATTAAATTTAAATTTAATTTAAATGCAAGCCTATTCAGTTTTGTGGAATTTAATCTTATATGAGCATTTAATTAAGATGAACAGTTTCTGTATTAGCTAAATCTGCTTTATTGAATAGAACGACGGTATAGCTCTGTTGAGAAGATAGTTGGGCAGGCTGACTGGCAAAGGGGAATCCGCTGGGACTTTGTGGGAGTGATTATGACGCCTAATTAGATAGCATGAGGTAGTGAGTTCATATTTACTGACTATTCTTAAGTTACCTTAAAACGCAAAAAGGCCGCCTGATAAGGCGACCTTGTGTGTTTACTTATGGAGGATTAAAGCATTGCACCAACGCTTAATAAGCCCATGATAAGAACAGTAAGCATACCGATTAAAGGCATTACCCACTTAACCCAGCGAACATATGGAACACGTGCGATAGCCAAGCCACCCATAACCACTGCAGATGTTGGTGTTAAAAGGTTTACAACACCAGATGCAGATTGGTAGGCAGTAATGACAAGGTCACGCCCTACACCAGCAAAGTCAGCAAGAGGTGCCATAATTGGCATCGTTAATACCGCTAAACCGGACGTTGATGGAACTAGGAAAGACAATAATACTTCCAACCAGTACATGACGTTAATGAACATAATTGAAGATAGACCAGTAACGATATGCTCTGCAGAGTTGAGGATAGTATCGGTAATCATACCGCGGTCCATGATGACAACAATACCACGAGCGATACCAATAATCAGAGCAACACCAAGTAGGTCACGAGCGCCATCTATGAAGCTGTTAACAAACTCTTCTTCACTCATGCGAGCGACTAAGCCGATGATTATGGTTGCAGCTAAGAACATCGCCGAGATTTCGGCCATCCACCAGCCAGCAATAGCAACACCGTAGATCATGATGCCGAATGCCGCGCCGAATAAACAAAGGATTAGCTTACGAGTACCCGTAAACTCAAGAGTTTCACCCTCATTGCTACCCAAGAAGTGTGCTTTGTTTTCTTCGTATTTATCGTAAACGATTGATTTTGTTTTGTCTGCGCGAACCATTTTTGCATAGCGCATTACATACCAAACACATAGAACCCAACCGATAACCAGAATCGCAATACGTAGCCCCATACCTGTAGTAAACGGGATACCGGCTGCGTTAGCTGCAATTACGGTAGCAAATGGGTTGATCGTTGAACCCAGAGTACCGAT
>ASRM01000062.1_pt1 | contig 20068 bp, 19 predicted proteins | sample 693238 | NCBI WGS metagenome assembly ASRM01 (sample SAMN02169242, study PRJNA158439) | bioreactor metagenome | isolation source: day 74 sample from continuous culture bioreactor inoculated with sediment... | place: Germany: Bremen
GGTGCGAATGTTACATCGGCAGTGGAAGCGGTTATCGGACAGGTTAAAGCTGAGGGCGATAAAGCTCTGCTTGAGTTAACAGAAAAGTTCGACGGGATCCGACCTGAATCTATCCGCGTTTCGCAGCAAGAGATAGACGAAGCGTCTGAGCGCTTGTCTGATAAAATGAAACAGGCATTAGAGCAAGCGCACAAGAACATTTCCGTTTTTCATAATGCACAAATACCTCAACCTTTAAAGGTCGAGACTCAGCCTGGTGTGATATGTGAGCAGGTAACTCGTCCAATTAATAAAGTGGGCTTGTATATTCCGGGCGGTAGTGCGCCGTTACCTTCAACCGTACTTATGTTAGGTGTCCCCGCTCAAATTGCAGGTTGTAAAAAAGTGGTACTTTGTTCTCCACCGCCAATTGCCGATGAAATTCTTTATGTTGCCAAGCTGTGTAACATTGATGAGGTTTACAACATTGGTGGTGGGCAGGCGATCGCTGCGATGGCTTATGGAACAGAATCGGTTTCCAAGGTCGAGAAAATTTTCGGACCAGGAAACGCCTATGTGACGGAAGCGAAACGTCAGGTAAGTAACGATTTTCGGGGTGCGGCAATTGATATGCCTGCAGGTCCTTCTGAAGTATTGGTTATCGCCGATGATAGTGCCAACCCTGAATTTATTGCTGCAGATCTGCTTAGTCAGGCAGAGCATGGGCCAGATTCCCAAGTGGTGCTATTAACATCGTCACCAATCATTGCGGATAAGGTTGCCGATGCCGTACAAGCGCAGCTCAAATTACTGTCACGAAGTGACATTGCAGAACAAGCGCTAGGTTCTAGCCTTATTGTGGTTACAGAGTCAGTGACGCAAAGTATTTCGATCTCAAATTTTTATGGTCCAGAGCATTTGATTGTTCAGACACGTAATCCAAGAGAACTATTACCACAGTTAGACAATGCAGGTTCTATTTTCCTAGGTGACTGGTCACCAGAGTCTGCCGGTGATTATGCATCAGGTACTAACCATGTGTTACCAACTTACGGTTATACACGAACCTATTCTAGTCTGGGTCTAGCGGATTTCTGTAAACGAATGACAGTACAAGAGCTAACATCGGATGGCTTAAAAGGCTTAGCGCCTACAGTTGTAACTATGGCAGAAGCCGAAGGACTGGACGCTCATAAACGGGCGGTAACCATTCGGGTAGAAGCGTTAGAAAAAGGGGCTTAGTATTATGGAAAAACTGGCGCGAAAACAGGTTCAGAAGTTAACCCCTTATTTGTCTGCCCGACGCATCGGTGGTACGGGAGATGTATGGTTAAATGCAAATGAATCTCCATTTGATAATCAATATGTTGCCAACTTTGACGGTTTAAACCGGTACAGTGAATGTCAGCCTGAAGAGTTAATCCAGGCCTATGCAGACTATGCGGGTGTTGAAGCGGAGCAAGTACTGACTTCTCGTGGTGCGGATGAAGGTATTGAGCTTTTGATTCGGGCTTATTGTGAGCCCGGAGAAGACGCCATTTTGTATTGTCCTCCGACTTATGGAATGTACGCTATTAGTGCAGAAACCATTGGTGTGGAGCGTAAAACAGTACCTCTGACGAAAGACTGGCAGCTGAACCTGGATGAGATAGAGCAGAATTTAGATTCGGTTAAACTCATTTTTGTTTGCAGTCCGAATAACCCGACTGGCAATTTAATAGCACGCGAAGATATTATTTCACTTTTGGAAATGACCAAAGATAAAGCGATTGTCGTCATGGACGAGGCTTATATCGATTTTTGCCCAGAAGCATCAACGAAAGACTTGCTGGCGTCTTATGAAAATTTAGCGATTCTAAGGACGCTTTCAAAAGCATTCGCGTTAGCAGGGCTACGTTGTGGTTTTACCATAGCAAACCAAGGGATTATCGATGTTTTACTAAAAGTAATCGCCCCTTATCCTGTTCCAATTCCTGTTGCTGAAATCGCGACTCAAGCGTTATCTGGGGAAGGGCTTGAACGAGTTCAGTTTCAGGTAGAAACCTTGAACCAGAATAGAGCATTTCTAGCAAAAAACCTCTCATCCATTGCTGGTATTACCGTGTATGAAGGTTGGGGAAACTACCTGTTAATCAAGTTTCAGGATGGGGATAAGTTATTTAAATCTGCTTGGGATAACGGCATAATTTTGCGCAATTCTCCTATAGAAGATTGTGTACGTATAAGCGTTGGAAGCCGGGAAGAGTGTGAAAAAACAGTCTCCTTTATTCAGTCACAGCTTAAAGAGAACGTAGCGTAATAAGGATATTAAAGTGAGCAATCAACAAAAAATACTATTTATAGATCGTGACGGTACATTAATTGTCGAACCCCCTGTGGACTTTCAGGTAGATCGTTTAGACAAGTTAAAACTGGAGCCTTTTGTCATTCCAAGTTTACTTGCCTTACAAGATGCCGGTTATCGTTTAGTCATGGTCACAAATCAAGATGGTCTGGGCACAGACAGCTATCCACAAGACGAGTTTGATGCTCCACAGAATATGATGATGGAGATATTCGAGTCTCAGGGCGTAAAGTTTGATGATGTTTTGATCTGCCCGCACTTTGACGAAGACAACTGCAGTTGTCGTAAACCTAAGCTTGGCATGGTGAAAGAATATCTGCAGAGCGGTAAGGTTGATTTTAAAACATCGGTGGTGATCGGTGACAGACAAACAGACTTGCAACTCGCTGAAAATATGGCGATTCGTGGTATCCAGTACAACCCGGAAACTATGGGCTGGAAAGCGATACTTCGTGATTTAACCGTGAATGAGCGTATCGCTGAAGTCGTACGAACGACAAAAGAAACTGATATTCGTGTTGCGGTAAACCTCGATACTCAAGGTGGCAACCAGATCGCTACCGGGCTTGGGTTCTTTGATCATATGTTAGATCAAATAGCGACTCATGGGGCATTTCAGTTAAAGGTAAATGTTGAAGGTGATCTGCACATCGATGATCATCACTCAGTGGAAGATACAGCACTGGCGCTCGGGCAGGCTCTAAAAGAAGCGCTTGGCGATAAACGAGGTATAGGTCGCTTCGGGTTCAGCTTGCCAATGGATGAATGCCTGGCTCAATGTGCTTTGGATTTATCGGGTCGTCCTTTTCTAAAATTTGACGCTGAGTTTAGCCGAGATTTGGTGGGGGATTTGTCAACAGAAATGGTAGAACACTTCTTCCGTTCATTAACGGATACGCTGGCATGTACACTTCACCTCACTTCGTCTGGTGAAAATGATCACCATATCATTGAAAGCCTGTTTAAAGCATTTGGTCGTACTTTGCGTCAGGCGATAAAAGTCGAAGGTACTGAACTTCCGAGCAGTAAAGGCGTTTTATAATGAATAGTGTGACCAGTAGTAAAGTTGTCATCATTGATACAGGCTGTGCGAATGTTTCATCGGTGAAATTTGCCATTGAACGGTTAGGCTATTCGGTGGTTATATCAAAAGATTCAGAAGTCGTGTTAGCCGCAGACAAACTATTTTTGCCCGGCGTAGGAACGGCTAGTGAAGCAATGAAAAACTTGCAAGAGCGAAACCTCATTGATCTAGTGAAAAAAGTGGAAAAACCGTTGTTGGGCATCTGCTTAGGAATGCAACTGCTTGGAAAACTTTCTCAGGAGAAAGGCTCAAAATCGCAAGAAAGTGTTGACTGTCTGGGGCTATGTGACGGTGAAGTGAGTCTGATGGAAACCGGAGACCTACCACTGCCACATATGGGGTGGAATACCGTAAGTGCATTGAATAATAACCCTCTGTTCAAGGGCATTGAAGAAGGTGAATATTTTTACTTCGTGCACAGTTTTGCCATGCCGGTCGGGGATTATACGATTGCGACATGTGATTACCAAAACCCATTTTCAGCGGCAATTCAAAGTGGAAATTATTATGGTGTGCAATTTCACCCTGAGCGTTCTTCAAAAGCAGGCTCTCGCCTGATCAAGAACTTCCTCGAATTATAAAAGGATTTAAAAGTGATTATTCCAGCACTCGATTTAATTGAAGGTCAGGTTGTCCGACTATTTCAAGGCGATTATGGTCAGGTAACTGAATATAAAGTAGACCCTGCAGAGCAATTTAATCTTTACCACGAAGCTGGTGCAAATTGGCTTCATCTGGTCGATTTAACCGGGGCTAAAGATACTTCAGCTCGCCAGCTCAGCTTGATAGCGAAATTATTAGCTAGTACACCTGCGAATATTCAAATTGGCGGTGGTGTTCGTACAGAGCAAGATGTTGTTGACCTATTGGATGCAGGTGCACAGAGAGTTGTCGTTGGTTCAACGGCAGTAAAACAGCCCGAGCTGGTTAAGGGCTGGATGGAGAAATACGGCGCAGAAAAGATAGTGCTTGCTTTGGATATTAATATCGACAAAAGCGGTGTTAGAAAAGTCGCTATTTCTGGATGGCAGGAAGATTCCGGAGTGACCATTGAAGCGCTTATTGAAGATTATCTAACGGTAGGGCTTACACACGTATTGTGTACAGACATATCTCGTGACGGTACGCTTGCAGGCTCAAATGTAGAACTATACATTGACCTTTGTAAGCAATACCCTCAAATACAATTCCAGTCTTCTGGCGGTATTGGCAGTCTGGCAGATATTGAAGCGCTAAAAGGGTCGGGCGTGTCAGGTGTGATTGTTGGCCGTGCATTGTTGGATGGTAAGTTTACTGCAGAGGAGGCATTTCAATGCTGGCAAAGCGAATAGTTCCATGTTTAGACGTTCGTGATGGACAGGTGGTTAAGGGTGTTCAGTTCCGTAACCATGAAATAATTGGTGATATCGTTCCTCTTGCTCAACGTTATGCAGAAGAAGGGGCTGACGAGCTGGTATTTTATGATATTACCGCATCATCCGATGGGCGTGTAGTTGATAAAAGTTGGGTTGCTCGCGTTGCCGAAGTTATTGATATTCCGTTTTGCGTTGCTGGTGGCATTAAGTCAGCAGACGATGCGGCGAAAATATTAGAGTTCGGCGCGGATAAGGTTTCAATAAACTCCCCAGCGTTAGCGAATCCACAACTGATCACGGATTTGGCTGATAAGTTCGGTGTTCAATGTATCGTTGTTGGAATTGACTCATACTTCGATAAAGAGACGGGTAAATATCAAGTCTATCAATTCACCGGAGATGAAGAGCGAACCAAAGCGACCAAGTGGGAAACCAGAGATTGGGTTCAGGAAGTACAAAAGCGTGGTGCTGGTGAAATTGTTCTCAATATGATGAACCAGGATGGCGTGCGTAATGGTTATGATATAACCCAGCTCAATATGGTTCGTGAAGTTTGTCATGTACCGCTTATCGCCTCTGGTGGAGCGGGCGAAATGGAGCATTTTGCAGAGGCCTATAAAAAAGCGAATGTAGATGCAGCACTGGCAGCGTCGGTTTTCCATAAGCAAGTCATCAATATTGGTGAACTAAAACAATATCTAAAAGCAGAAGGTGTGGAGATACGTTTATGAGTAATGTAATCAATCAAGCGAATCTTGTAGATCGTATCGACTGGGAAAAAGTGGACGGATTAGTACCGGCAATTGTGCAGGATTTTCAGTCTAGCCAAGTGTTAATGATGGGGTATATGAACCCGGAAGCGCTACAAAAAACGCTGGAGACGGAGCAGGTAACCTTTTTTTCGCGAACTAAAGAGCGGCTGTGGACTAAAGGTGAGTCATCTGGAAACGTACTTCAACTAAAGAACATTGCTCTCGATTGTGACAATGATACCTTGTTGGTTCTGGTTAATCCGGTCGGTCCAACCTGTCATACAGGAACGACAACGTGTTTTGATGCCGATAATCAGGAAGCATCACAATTGGTGTGGCTTCATCAGCTTGAATCTTTGTTGGCAGAACGAAAGGATGCAGATCCAGATTCTTCCTATACTGCGAGCTTATATGCCCGTGGCACCAAACGTATTTCGCAGAAAGTCGGCGAAGAAGGCGTTGAAGTCGCGCTTGCGGCAACGTCGGGTGACAAGGCGGAATTAGTCTGTGAATCAGCTGATCTTATCTATCATTTATTGGTATTGTTGCAAGATCAAGGCTTATCGATGAATGACGTCATCAATAAGCTAAAAGAAAGGCATAAGTAGAGAAAATTCGGTAACGGGCAACCGGACGCACTTTGTGCTACGGGTTATGGGATAAAAACTTCCGTAACCCGTAACCCGTAACCCGTATCGCTCCCTCACCCACAACACTTTTTATATTTTTTTCCGCTTCCACAGGGGCAGGGGTCGTTTCTTCCTACTTTAACGGCTGGCTTTTCTTCAGGGAATACACCATCAATGTAATACCATAAATGGTTTTCCTTTAAGAAACGTGAGCGTTCATGCATACAGCTTTCTACTCCGTCTTCCAGAACATAAGCCTTAAATTCAACAAAACCTTCGTCTTTATCAGGAAGTGGAGCGTCAACAATTTCGAGCTTTTGCCAATTTAAGTTTATTGATTCAGCAATGCCTTCTCGTTCTTCCTCCGCCCGGCAGCTGGAATGATAAGTACCAACCACAAAATCGACTAAACCAAGTACATGAGCACTATATCTCGCTCTCATTAACTGTTCTGGCAATAATGCGTTACCATGTTCTTTATGGATGCGTTCACAGCAGTCAGAATATTGTTCAGGACTTCCACAGGGGCAAGAGGACATAGAAATACTCCTTAGAAAACGATGATTAATACGTTTTTCTGAAAATTTGAATGTTGAAGGATAGGTGGACTGGAGTCCGGGTTCAGTTAATCCGCAGCGGCGGAAAATAGCTCTTCGGTCCAGATAATGGCTTGATCATAGCAATCGGCAATAATTTTACCATTGATATTAAGTTGCTGGCTCAGCTTAGTTACTTCGTTCCAGTCAGCGTGTTCATAGGCGATGACCAGTGATAGAACACTACCTAAGAGTCCATCTTGATTGAGCAATGCGATTTTTATTTTATCTTCGACAGGTATCGAGTCGACAACCGCTTCTAGAGACTGATCAAGCAAAGAATCCAATAACGAGAACATGCCAGTTAAAAAGGCTTGGCTTTTATAAGCGGGCTTATTTGTATTGCTAGCAATAAGTTCACAAAATCGGGCCCGTTGAATAGATAGGCTATAGAGTGATTCAGGCTTTGATTCTTGTGTTGATGCAACTGCAACTAATGAGACAAACTTTCTTAATTTTCGTTGTCCCATGTAAGCTAATGCCTGATGGAAAGATTCAATTTGAGTAGTAATGTGCGCAGATGAATTTACATATCGGAGTAATTTATAAGACAGTGAGATATCAGATGACACTATCTTTTCTACTTCATTGTAGTCTACATCATCTTGTGCAATTGCTTTGCAAAGTTGAATAACGGTTAAGAAGGATGGTTCAATACTTTTTTTCTGGATAAGCTCGGGCTTACTGAAAAAATAGCCTTGAAAATATTTGAAACCAGCAGCAACAGCTTCTTGATACTCATCATAGGTTTCTACTTTTTCGGCTAAAAATTCAATTTTGCTCCCTTTTAAACGTTCAATAAATTTGGCCGCTTTTGCAATAGGTACTATACGGATATCAAATTTGATCAGGTGAACATAGGGTAAGAATTTTTTCCATTCCGGGCTGGGAATAAAGTCGTCTAACGCGACAGTATAACCTTGTTTCGTTAGCGTTTTAATGGCATGCAGTAATTCGTCAGTTGGTTCACAATCTTCTAGAATTTCGACAACAATCTTGTCTTTAGGAAATAGTGTAGGAACTTGGTTAATCAAACTCTGATAGGGAAAGTTAACAAATCCTAATTTATCACCAATTGAGTGATACTCAGAATCCAAAAATTGCTCAGATAAAAGCCGGTTAGTTGCTAGCTCAGGTTCTACCTCAGGAAAGGTATTTTTAGGACCGTCCCGAAACAGAAGCTCGTAAGCGATAGTCTTTTTATCCCTATCCAAGATAGGTTGGCGAGCAACATAAGAATACTTCATTAGCGATAGTTATCAGAACAATATAGAGTACAGTGGATAATTATTGAATAATACGTGGTTTCTGGATAAAAACCACTAAAGCACTCTAATTCTTTGCGCTGATGAATCTTTTAAATACCAGCATTAATAAATACCAGCATTAATAAATGCTCGGCTCTCTAGCTCATATGAGCCTTCTGAAAAAGAAAGTACCGAACCATGCCTATACCAGTCACCTAATACAATGCGAGTATTGTTACCGCTATCGGTTGAAAAATGATGGATGTCGGGGCGATGCGTGTGACCGTGGATCATAAGGTTTGTGCCATGTTGTAGCATTACTCGCTCCACTTCAGCTTGATTAACATCCATAATGTCGAGCGACTTTTGCTGCTTGTCCACACTGATGTCGCTTTGAACTTTTGAGACAATTTTTTTCTTAACAAACAGCGGCAGACTTTTGTATACAAATTGCAACCAGGGCTGATGAACCTTTTCTCTGTACGTTTGGTATTTGTGATCGTCGGTACATAACGTGTCGCCATGTAAAATCACGGCTTTTTGACCATATAGATCAATAACGCTGGTCTCATTTAGCAGCGTCATGCCCGTTTCTTTTTCGAAACGTTTGCCGATCAGGAAGTCTCTATTGCCTTGAATAAAAAAGCAGGGAACACCTGATTGAGACAGCTGTTTAAACGCCGCTTTAATCGATTGATTAAAAGGGCTGTTATCATCATCACCAATCCAGAATTCAAATAAATCGCCAAGCACGTAAAGTGCATCTGCATTGATCGCTTCATTTTGCATAAAATGAAGAAAACACTCCGTGATGTCAGGACGGGAAGGGGTAAGGTGTAGATCTGAAATAAATAGTGTAGTCATAATTTATAAAAGGGAGCCTAAGCTCCCTATTGTCATTTAATCTTCGATAGTGGTGCCAGTGATAAGAACTTCTTCAAGAGGCACATCTTGATGCATGCCCATAGAACCAGTGCTAACACCTTTGATTTTTTCCACAATATCCATGCCTTCAACCACTTCGGCAAAAACACAGTAACCCCAACCGTCCATGCTTTCAGATTTGAAATCAAGGAAAGTGTTGTTGCTTACATTAATGAAGAACTGAGAGCTAGCAGAATGTGGTTCCATAGTACGCGCCATCGCTAACGTGCCTACTTTATTGCTAAGACCGTTGTTTGCTTCATTTTTGATGGATGCGCGGCTGGTTTTTTCTTTCAAACCAGAAGTCATTCCACCACCTTGGATCATGAATCCATCGATTACACGGTGAAACAGAGTGTCGTTGTAAAAGCCATCGCGGCAGTATTGTAAAAAGTTTGCACTTGTTTCTGGGGCTTTTTCTTCGTTAAGCTGAACTTTGATATCACCAAAATTTGTGTGAAGAATGATCATGATGTTTACCTTTCTATAGTTTTGATCTGAGGGTCGAATTCTAACGGAAGTTGACAGACAATCAACCATCTCGCTAATTTCAACGGATTGATAAGACAAGTATTACCTAAATCAACGGGAATTGTTATACTCTTGCTCTGTTTTAGGCCATTTAAGATTAGATTGAGATCATGCTAAAAATATATAACACACTTACCCGACAAAAAGAGGAATTCAAACCAATCACTGCTGGCAAGGTCGGCATGTACGTTTGTGGGGTAACCATTTATGATCTCTGTCATATTGGTCATGGTCGTACGTTTGTCTCTTTTGATGTTGTTTCCCGCTACTTACGTTTTCTGGGCTACGACTTAAATTTTGTACGTAATATCACTGATATCGATGACAAGATTATTAAACGTGCGGCAGAGAATAACGAAAGCTGTGATTCATTAACAGAGCGATTAATCCAGGATATGTATCAGGATTTTGATTCGCTGAATATGAAACGTCCGGACTTAGAGCCAAGAGCGACGCATTTTATTCCTGAAATTGTAGAACTTGTTCAGCGTTTGATTGAGCGAGGTTTTGCCTACGTTGCGGAAAACGGCGATGTGATGTTTGAAGTGAATAAATTTGATGATTACGGCAAATTGTCCAAACAAGATTTGGATCAGCTTCAGGCTGGTGCGCGAGTTGACGTCGAAAGTGCTAAGCGTAGCCCTTTGGACTTTGTATTGTGGAAAATGTCTAAGCCAGGCGAACCTACATGGGAATCTCCATGGGGGCCGGGTCGTCCAGGTTGGCATATTGAATGTTCTGCTATGAACTCTGCGATTTTGGGCAATCACTTTGATATTCATGGTGGCGGTTCAGATTTACAGTTTCCTCACCATGAGAATGAAATTGCACAATCATGCTGCGCCCATGATACGCAATATGTAAATACCTGGATGCATAGTGGTATGGTAATGATCGACAAAGAAAAAATGTCGAAATCATTGGGTAACTTTTTCACCATTCGTGATGTATTAAAGCATTACGATGCGGAGACGGTTCGCTATTTCTTAATGTCAGGTCACTACCGCAGTCAGTTGAACTACAGTGAAGAGAATCTTAATCAAGCGCGTTCTTCGTTAGAGCGTTTGTATACCGCTTTGCGTGGGCTGGATTCTTCAGCTGAAGCAGCGGGTGATGAGCACTATGTAAGACGCTTTAGCGAAGCAATGAATGATGATTTCAATACCCCAGAAGCTTATTCTGTGTTATTCGAAATGACCCGAGAGATAAACCGCCTAAAAAATGAAGACGTACAGCTTGCTTCACAATTGGGAGCATTAATGCGCGAATTGGCAGACGTTATCGGAATTTTGCATCAAGACCCCGAGTCATTTTTGCAAGGTGGTTCTGGCAATGATGAAGTGGCAGAGATCGAAGCATTAATTAAGTTACGTAACGATTCTCGTGCTGCCAAAGATTGGGCCAATGCAGATATGGCACGTAATAAGCTGACCGAAATGGGCATTGTGCTGGAAGATAGTGCTGAAGGGACTATCTGGAGACGCGGCTAAACCCAAAGCGAAGAAGTGTTAGAATAGAAATGTCTAACACTTCTACTTTAAGAATTTAAAATCAGGGAACACTGAGACAAACTCTATGGCACAAATGTATTTTTATTACTCGTCTATGAATGCGGGTAAGTCCACGACACTTTTACAATCTTCATTTAACTACCAAGAACGCGGTATGAATCCGGTCATTTTTACCGCAGCACTTGATGATCGCTATGGGGTTGGGAAGGTTAGTTCTCGTATTGGCCTACAATCAGACGCGCATCTTTATCGTTTGGATACCGACCTTTATGCAGAGGTTGATAAGCTAAATAAGCAAGATAAATTACACTGTATTTTAGTGGACGAGTGTCAGTTTTTGTCCAGAGAACAAGTGTATCAGTTATCTGAAGTGGTTGATAAATTACATATTCCTGTACTCTGTTATGGCTTACGAACTGACTTCTTAGGGGAGCTATTTGAAGGAAGTAAATATCTGCTTTCTTGGGCAGATAAGTTGGTTGAACTGAAAACAATTTGCCATTGTGGCCGTAAAGCGAACATGGTTATCCGTACTGACGAGAATGGAACCCCCATCTCAGAGGGCGATCAAGTTGCAATAGGCGGAAACGACAGATACGTCTCTGTTTGCCGTCAACATTACAAAGAAGCGCTAGGTAAATAGTGAGATTGGGGTCAGACCCCAACCACTCCAAATTGTTTGGCTGCATACGCGACTCGTTCTGCGGGTTTTGGATACTCTGCCGGAATACCTAAGTTTTCAATATGTTGCAATCGAGGTAGTAGACCACACCCGTTGGCAATTTGTATTGCCAGCCCGGGTCTGGCGTTTAGTTCCAGAACCATAGGGCCTTCTTCTTTGTCTAACACCATATCTGTTCCCATATAACCTAATCCTGTCATTTCCCAAGAACTGGCGGCTAATGTGAGCAACTTATTCCAATGAGGCACCTTTAGCGTAAGCAAACTTTTACCAGTATCAGGATGAAGCTCGATAGGGCGATCAAACTGAACCGCACGAACGGCTTTACCTGACGCAATGTCAACACCGACACCAACAGCGCCCTGATGAAGATTTGCTTTTCCATCGGATGCGGATGTTGATAAACGCATCATTGCCATGACCGGATAACCTTTAAATACGATTATTCGTACGTCTGGCACGCCTTCATAGCTAAAACCTTCAAAACAGTCATCAAACTTAATCAGGTTTTCCACAACGGCAACATCATTTTTTCCTCCAAGAGAGAATAAACCCGCTAGCGTATTACTGATATGCCGTTCGACATCTTGTTCATTGATCGTTGCACCTGACGGCTTGGTATAAACCCCATCTTTGTGAGAAATAATGACCAGGATCCCTTTTCCTCCACTTCCCTGAGCAGGTTTAATGACAAACCCCGGCCATGTTTTGACCATCGCGTGTACCTGCTTAACCTCTGCTTGATGGCTTATTACGCCAATAAGTTTTGGTACTGTCGCACCGGCTCGCTCCGCAATGATCTTGGTTTTTAATTTATCGTCAACCAATGGGTATTTTGAACGGTCATTGTATCGACCTATATAGCTGTGGTTTCTTTGGTTCATACCCATAATGCCTTTATCCCTTAATTTAAAAGGGGAGATAAAACTTCCTAGCATAGGCTCAACCCTCCGCTAAAGGTTTAAATCGACGCAGCTCTGTCAGGCGATAACCGGTGTAGTTGCCCAATAACAAAATGGCGGCCAGAATGATCAGTTGAATTCCGATAAAGTTGAACGTCAGGTGCTGAATAAACCCGTTTGTCATAGCCAGATAAACGATGACAGCCGTTAGTAAAGAGCCTCCTCCCTGAACAACAACCTCTTTTGCACCTTCTTCCTCCCAAAGAATGGACATTCGTTCAATCGTCCAGGACAAAATAATCATAGGGAAAAAGGTGATACTTAGTCCTTCGGTGAGTCCAATTCGAAAAGCCACGACAGTAAATACGGAGATAATGAGTATCACTGTAATAATGACGGCTGATATTCGGGCTACAAGGAGCAAATTCAACTTAGATAAGTAGCTGCGGATGATCAGCCCCGTACCAACTATCAGCAAGAAGCCAACGATGCCAGTGAGCAATTGCGTTTGAACAAACGCAACGGCGATTAATACGGGCATGAAAGTTCCTGACGTTTTAAGCCCAATAATGACACGAAGAAAGACGACGATTAGTGCCCCAATAGGGATTAGCATGATGGTTTTAAACATCGCTTGCTCTTCCAGTGGCAGGCTGTGAATTGAAAAATTGATTAGGTTATCAGCATCAATCTTACTTTCTGTTGCAGATTGTGGCGAAATATCCTGAGCGATCATAGAGAAATGAACCTGACTGTTTTTGCCCCCAATAACGTCCAATAAGGAGACATTTGACTCGTCCCAAACTAACGCGTTTTCCGCCTTGCCTTGGATACCGGAATTAGGATCGAAAAGTATCCAGTTACTCCCGTTCCATACTTGGACCATTTGGGTTGTGTTCTGTCGTCGTCGGCCATCTTCCAGTGATATTACGCCAACGGTTTTATTCGCAATACCAGCATAGGAAAGCAGGCGCGATACTGTTTTTGCTATGCTCATGTCATCCAAAAGCAATGCCGCATTCTGGCTATCATCATCGTTGAGTGCTTTGATCAGCTCTCTGGTAAAAGTGGTATCGTCAGCAGAGCGCTCCGAAGCTTGCTTTACGATGGATATAACAGCGGCTTCTTGTGGTCCATCAAACGTGGGTTTTATCAATGGCTTATCGGAAGGTGGGATCGGGTCAACCTTAGCTTGGTCATCAGCTAAAAACTGAGTCTTATAATAGATAGTTTGCGGGCCATTAGCTTGTCTTATTGACCATTCGGCTCGACGACCTGCTTCAGAGTTTACGTATGAAATGCCGTAACCTGAAGAAGATGCTGATTCATTAATCAGAGTATAGCCAGCTTGTGTATTAGGGGCCGCTAACGATACCTTAGCAGGTTCCCCAATACCGTTAAATTCTATCCGGGCCTCAATATCCCATACTTGGCGTTTTTCTCCCGGAGTCCATGGAACTCCGTAGTTTTCGTGACGAGTGAAACTTAATGAAATACCCGCGACAACTAACATGGCGATAAGAAAATAAAAAGGAACTCTGGAAGTCATAAATATCCTTAATTCTAATGGTATTAGAATTATTGTATTTTTTTAGTTGATTCTGTGTGAAGGTGTTTTTTACTGACATCGACTAAAGCAATGTCTTGAATAAACTCTCTTCCCAGTAAAATAGCGTGGCTCATTTGGGAGCGATCTGCCAAAGTAAATTGCGCTTTTTCATGGATGTCCCCCAACGTTACCCACAGTTCTACCACGGCACGCTTTTCTGTGGACGGAGAAGATGATTGGCGGATTTTTGCGTAGCGCAGAATCGGTGCTTTTATCCAAACCTGTTGTTCACTTGCTATTTTTTTGTCGGATAAGTGGAATTTGACCCATTTTTGTCCATCTCTTTCAAACTCTTGAATATCTACTGCGTTGAGTGAAGAGGTTTCTGCACCTGTATCAATTCTTGCGTCAAATCGCTGCGATAAGGTGTCTACACTCACCGACTCTATTTCTCCAAGGATTACTAGGTTTTGAAAGTTAGCATTCTTGGGGATGTTAAAATGGGTATTCTTCTCAACAGGTTGTTCTTTTGGACTGTTTTTGAAAGCTGACATTTTAAACGTAGGTTTATTTTTCAAGTGTTGAATATCACCTTGTAAGGAGAGCATTTCTGATTCCAAGCTTTCAATATAGTCATTTTGATTGCTTAAACTGGATTCGAGATTAGATAGTTTCTGATTAATATTATTTTCTGATTGCAGTATTGCCGATTGGGTTGCAGTAATTTGTTCTTGGTTTGACGTTAGCGCGCACCCGGATAAAAAGGTAACGAGTAAAATAGAAGTGGCGATATTTCGCATTAGCTTTAGTTGTCCTGTGGATAGGCATTAGAAGTAGCTTGTAATCCAAGGATTTTAACCAACAAAAAAGGGTGCGAGAAGCACCCAAATGTCAGCATTTAGTCATAATTCAGGCGTTATGTTAGGGTTTTGTCGCGACGAGTACCGCTCGTCTTGGTGCTGGATAACCTTCAACGGTTTTACTTGGATCGGTTGGATCCAGGTAATCAGGTAGAGAGTTATGAGTCATCCAATCTGTTGTTCTTTGTTCACCCGTGGTGGTGACATTTTCATCGACAATTTTTACATCGACAAAACCGCACGTTTCTAACCATACTTTGAGTGCTTTAGCCGAAGGGAAGAAATAGACATTACGCATTTGCGCATATCTACCTGCAGGCACGAGAACAGCGTTTTCATCACCGTCTATAACTAATGTTTCCAGTACCAGCTCCCCACCAGAAACCAATTGGTTCTTTAACTGGATTAGGTGATCAAGTGGTGAACGTCGGTGGTAAAGAACCCCCATGCTGAATACCGTATCAAAAGCCTTAAGCTCAGGAAGCTGTTCTATACCTAATGGCAGTAGGTGAGCACGTTGATCGCCTCCCATCAACTTTCGAATGGCCTCGAACTGAATTAAAAACAGGTGGGCCGGGTCAATACCAACACATAAGCGAGCGCCTTCACCTAACATGCGCCACATGTGATAACCGTTGCCACAGCCAACATCTAAAATGGTCCGGTTTTTCAGTGGAGAAATATGAGGCAGTACTCGATCCCATTTCCAGTCAGAGCGCCATTCAGTATCAATATGAATATCGTGAAGGGTATAGGGGCCTTTTCGCCATGGATGAAACGTTTTGAGCAGGTTTTCTAATTTTTTCTGTTCACCGCTAATCAGAGGCTGGTTGTTGGATAGCGTAACAGAGCTAGCCAGCTCAATATTGTCAGGCTTACTAGTCGGTATCTTTTTGAGCGCTTTAAGCCAACGCTCAAAGTCACCATGATCCGCATTTTGCCAATCTGTGAGTTGTTGAGGCAGTGTATTAAGCCATGGCTGCAAGACAGGGTCCTGCGCAATAAGTTGATAAAAACTAGAAAAATTGAACATGAAAAATCGCTATAGTATAAAAATCGGTTATGGGTTACGGGTTATGGGTTACGGGTTACGGGTTATAGGCTATAGGCTATAGGTTATGGGTTCAATAATCCCAAGACCCAAGACCCAAGACCCAAGACCCAAGACCCATGACCTTAATCACTTTATCGCAAACATGGAGCCAAAATTAAAACACTGGAACCAGAGCTCGACGCTGGAGAAGCCAATGCTGCTTAAACGTTGTTTGTGTTGAGGTATAGAGTCTGGGATCAACACATTTTCAATTGCACTGCGTTTTTGACTTATTTCCAGTTCACTGTAACCATTTGCGCGTTTGAAATCGTGGTGCAAATCGACAAGTAGTTCATTCGATTTTTCGTCATCAAAGACGTACTTTTCAGAGAGAATTAAAATACCACCGGGACGAAGGCCAGAATATATTCGCTCCAGCAGGTTTTGCCTATCCTCAGGGGAAAGAAATTGCAGAGTAAAATTAAGCACAACCATACTTGCATTTTCAATCGCAACATCACGAATATCAGCTTCAATCACATCAACCGGAGTATCTGAGCGATAGGCGTTGACGTGAAGTTTGCAGCGTTCAACCATGGCTTTAGAGTTATCGATAGAAACGATCTTACAACCTTCCTGATGGATATTGCGGCGTATCGATAGTGTTGCTGCACCGAGTGAACAACCAAGGTCATAAACAGTACTGTTGGGTTTTACAAACCGCTCTGCAAGCATACCTATGGCAGAAATAATATTGCTATAGCCGGGCACTGAACGTTGAATCATGTCAGGAAACACCTCTACAACACGTTCATCAAAGGAAAAATTTCCGATGTTGTCGATTGGAGAAGAGAATATGTTGTCTTGATTGCTCATAGAACAGCTGCCTTATCTAACAAAGCGTATAAAATGGGGGCACATTTTAAGGAAAAAAAGTGGTGCTGTCATCAAAGGCGGAGCGATCTTATGTATTTCCATACCATTTGACCTCAAATAGTGCTGGTTCAATATCGAAATCAGTGGAAAAGTCGCTGAAACTGGTGGTTTTATAGCCTAATGCATTCAAACTGTCATAAATTACAATAAAAAGTTGTTGTAAAGGTCGATTTTAGGCCGCATTCCGAGTATAAATGTGGGTTTGCATTGGCAGTATAATTGGTCGGTATATTTACTTATACAGATTAAAATTAATCTGTCGTCATTTAGCTAATTTATAGAGAGATTGGGAATTTCATTATGCGTACCCAGTATTGTGGTCACCTGAACAAGTCCCTTGTAGGACAAACTGTAGAACTTTGCGGTTGGGTTAACCGTCGTCGTGATTTAGGCGGTCTTATCTTTGTTGATATGAGAGATCGTGAAGGCATCGTTCAGGTAGTAGTAGACCCGGATATGAAGGATGTATTTGAAGTTGCCAACCAACTAAGAAACGAATTTTGTATTAAGTTCACTGGTGAAGTTCGCGCTCGCCCTGAAAGCCAAATCAATAAAGACATGATAACGGGCGAAGTAGAGGTACTAGCGACAGGTCTGGAGATTATTAATCGTTCAGACGCATTACCTTTGGACTTCAACCAAACCAACACTGAAGAGCAGCGCCTGAAGTTCCGTTATTTGGACTTGCGCCGCCCAGAGATGAGCAATCGAATTAAACTTCGCGCTAAAGCGTCTAGTTTTGTTCGTCGTTTCTTAGACAGTAATGACTTTTTAGATATCGAAACACCAGTGTTAACCAAAGCAACGCCGGAAGGTGCACGTGATTACCTAGTGCCAAGCCGTGTTCACAAAGGTAGTTTCTACGCACTTCCTCAATCTCCGCAGTTGTTTAAGCAGTTGCTGATGATGTCTGGTTTTGACCGCTATTATCAGATCGTAAAATGTTTCCGTGATGAAGATTTACGTGCAGATCGTCAACCAGAGTTCACTCAAATCGATATCGAAACTTCTTTTATGTCTGCGGATCAGGTACGAGATGTTACTGAGACAATGATTCGTGAGATGTGGCAGGAACTGCTTAACGTCGACCTAGGTGAATTTCCGGTAATGCCATTTTCTGAGGCGATCCGTCGTTTCGGTTCTGATAAGCCCGATTTACGTAACCCATTAGAATTAGTGGATGTTGCAGACTTGGTAAAAGACGTTGAATTCAAAGTCTTCTCTGGTCCGGCAAACGATGAAAAAGGTCGCGTAGCGGTTCTTTGTGTACCGGGTGGCGCTAAGTTGTCTCGTAAACAAATTGATGAGTACGGCAAATACGTAGGCATCTATGGTGCGAAGGGTTTGGCGTGGATGAAGGTCAACGACAAAGAAGCGGGTCTGGAAGGCATTCAGTCTCCTGTGGCCAAGTTCTTGTCAGAAGAAATTATTAATTCTCTTCTAGAGCGTACCGGTGCTGAATCGGGCGACATCATCTTGTTTGGTGCAGATAAAGCACACACGGTTGCGGAAGCGATGGGTGCACTACGTTTGAAAGTAGGTATCGATTTAGAAATTACCGATACTTCAGAGTGGAAACCACTTTGGGTCGTTGACTTCCCTATGTTTGAAGAAGACGACGAAGGTAATTTGCATGCAATGCATCACCCGTTTACATCGCCGTTAGGTGTTACAGCGCAAGAGCTTAAAGCAAATCCTGCTGGGTCAAATTCTAACGCTTACGATATGGTCATTAATGGCTATGAAGTAGGTGGTGGCTCTGTTCGTATTCATAATGCGGAAATGCAGTCGACAGTATTTGATATCCTGGGTATCGAAGAAACAGAGCAACGCCTGAAGTTTGGTTTCTTGCTTGATGCACTTAAATACGGTACTCCACCTCATGCTGGACTTGCATTCGGTCTTGACCGTTTGGTTATGCTTCTGTGTGGAACTGAGAACATTCGTGATGTTATCGCTTTCCCTAAAACAACCACTGCGGGTTGTTTGCTAACAGATGCGCCAAGTTTGGCTAACCCGGCTGCACTTGAAGAGTTGGCAATTGCAGTGAAACTGGCTGAAGAAAAAGAGAAGTAAATCCCTTTTTCTGTATAGCAAATCAAAGCGAAGATTTATCGTCTAATAAAAATGCCCTATAAGGGCATTTTTAGTTTATAGAAGAGATGGTATGTTTATTATCGGTAATCGGTAATCGGTAATCGGTAATCGGTAATCGGTAACCCCATAACCGGTCACCGATTTTTCGATCACTGTAACTTTAGGTATTTATGTCCATTATTTTGGGAATCGATCCCGGCTCACGCATCACAGGCTATGGCGTAATACGTCAGGAAGGCAGACACCTGCAATATCTTGGTAGTGGGTGCATACGTATGTCTGAGGGTGACTTACCCGGACGTTTGAAGCAGATTTATGCAGGAGTAACTGAAATCATTACTCAGTTTCAACCTGATGATTTCGCCATTGAACAGGTTTTTATGTCCAAAAATGCGGATTCTGCTTTGAAGTTAGGCCAGGCGAGAGGAAGTGCCATAGTTGCTGCCGTGAATGCGGACCTGCCAGTCTATGAGTATGCAGCCAGGCTTATTAAACAAGCGGTGGTAGGAACGGGTGGGGCGGACAAAGCTCAGGTTCAGCATATGGTGATGAGCATGTTGAAACTGCCATCTAAGCCACAGGCTGATGCCGCAGACGCATTGGGTGTCGCCATTTGTCATGCAAATACCAATAAAACACTCATTGCATTGGCTGGTAAAGCGACCAGTGCAAAAAAAGGCCGGTATCGCTAGTTCACAATGACTTGTAACTGTTGAGGTTAAATGAGCAATGCACTGGATATTTGTCCAGTAATTAATTATTATGCTGAAATTGTAAAAAATTAGGAAATTAAAACGTGATTGGACGCCTTCGTGGAATTCTTATAGAAAAACAGCCACCAGAATTGCTTATTGAAGTGAGCGGAATTGGCTATGAAGTACAGATGCCAATGAGCTGTTTTTACGAGTTACCAGAAATCGGCCAGGAAGCGGTTGTTTATACCCATTTTGTTGTACGTGAAGATGCACAACTGTTATATGGTTTTAACACAGTTAAAGAGCGAGCATTATTCCGAGAAGTGATTAAAGCGAATGGTGTTGGACCTAAACTAGGATTG
>ASRM01000063.1_pt1 | contig 20039 bp, 16 predicted proteins | sample 693238 | NCBI WGS metagenome assembly ASRM01 (sample SAMN02169242, study PRJNA158439) | bioreactor metagenome | isolation source: day 74 sample from continuous culture bioreactor inoculated with sediment... | place: Germany: Bremen
GAATTACTTAAACCATTAGAAGAACAAACCAAGGCTAATATAATATTGGATAATCGGTTAGCCTCTATCTCCCTACGGGCAAACCATCAAGTTCATGTTATACAGTTAATACGAGAAGCAGTTCTAAATGCAATTAAGCATGCTAATGCGACTGAAATTAAAGTAAACTGTCATGAAGAAGATGGCATGGTAAATATGACCATAGCAGATGACGGTAATGGGTTCTGTACCGATGTGGAAAAACTAAACCACTACGGACTGACCATAATGGCAGAGCGTGCTGATCGTTTACAAGGCCAATTGAAAATAGACAGTAAACCAGGAAAAGGCTGTGTTGTTCAGCTACTTTTCCCATTGCAGATGTAATGCTTTATCTACAGTGAGCATGTAGATTTAGTAGAGAATAGGAAAAACCAATGCCAAACTGGAACGTACTTATTGTTGATGATCACCCGCTTATGCGCCGTGGTATCAGCCAACTTCTCTCTTTTGAAGAAGAGTTTACCGTAATCGCAGAAGCAAGTAATGGTGCTGATGCCGTGACACAGGCCTGTAAAGAAGAACCAGACTTAATCCTGTTAGATCTAAATATGAAAGGAATGTCTGGGTTAGATACGTTGAAGGCACTCAGAGAAGAAGGCGTAACGTCTACGGTTATAGTCCTGACGGTTTCAGATAGCAGTCAGGATATTCGTTCCATTATTGACGCTGGTGCAGATGGGTACTTACTAAAAGACACTGAACCCGATGAGTTAATAACCCTGCTTAAGCAAGGGATGGAAACAGGTTCAGCCTATAGCCAAATAGTATTGGATGTCATGCGGGATCAATCCAAAACTGACGATATGTTTAGCTCACTTACAGAGAGAGAAAAAGAGATACTAACTGAAGTCGCTCGTGGTTACAGCAACCGCCATATTGCTGAGAGACTGTTTATTTCTGAAGCCACTGTAAAAGTACATATTAAAAGTCTACTGAAAAAGCTGCGGGTAAAATCTCGCGTAGCGGCAACTGTACTCTATTTAGAAAGCCAGGGTAAAGCGTAATTTTCGGCATTAAAAAACCCAGTAATCTCTGGGTTTTTTATGCTGTTATTTCTAAACGATTACCTTCAGGGTCAAGAATGACGCTTTCATAATACCCGTCTCCAGTTCTTCTTGGACCATCAATCACTGCATAGCCATCTAACTCAAAACGCTGTGTCATTTGATCAACCTGTTCATCTGATTCCAAAGAAAATGCAATGTGTGTCAGTCCTATAGCTTGCAGGTAACTGTCATTCTTGCTCTCTGGAATGGCATTCATTTGCATCAGTTCAAGCCTTGCTCCCTCGGTAAAAGTTAAAAAATAAGAAGAAAAACCCTTTTTCTGATTCACGTACTTGCCATTACTCTTCGCTGAAAAATATTTCACATAAAAATGCTGCATCTTTTCCAAATCTTTAGTCCAAATAGCAATATGTTCTAGTTTCATATTTTTTCCCTTATTAATCACGGACTGTTAATAATGTGGCTTGTGAAGGTTCAAAAAGCCAACGGGGGCAGGCCATTAAAAACACTCCACAAGCGACAAACAAATTATGATTCATTTTAAGGAAGCAAAAAACAGACAATATAATTATAAATATTTCCTTATATATAAAAAACAAACCATTTTTTGCAGAATCCAGGCCCAATGAGTTAAAATAAGGAAATATTATTATTGAAAGGTTCTTATTTTGAGTAATTCAAGACTTTGCCGATATTATTCTCGCCTAGCGACTCTGGGAACAAAGAAGGAGTTAACCACGACATTGGCGGAGGTTGCTGAAGTTTTATTTACAACACCACGTCACAGCCGAACTCTGCTTAAAGAAATGCAGCAGCATAATTGGTTAACCTGGCAGCCTAAAGTCGGTCGGAATCAGCGTTCGACGTTGTCACTGCATTACCAAGAAGAAGAAATGCAAAACAAAGTGGCAGAGGTACTAATTTCTGAAGGGAAATATGAGCAAGCTATTGATCTACTCAATGGCGATCAAGATCGATTTAGTTCGCTTTTACAAAAAACATCAGGGATAAAAAGACGTGAAGGTCAGTTACATATTCAACTAACCTATCAACGTAATTTTTCTTCATTGTTGCCTCATCATCCCCTTAGAAATAGTGAACGATTTTTAGTTCGTCAAATATACAGTTGTCTGGTTTCTTGTAACAAACATGGTACGTTAACTCCTCAATTGGCCCATCACTGGGCAACAAACAGTGATGCCTCCGAATGGCGATTTTACTTGAGGCCAAACCTGAAGTTTCACAATAATGAAGCCATTACGACCAAACAAATCGTTAAGCTATTCACTAGCCTAAAGAAACTTCCAGAATACCAGATAGAACTTTCACATCTAAAAAACATCCGCAGCAAAGGACACTGCGTTATCTTCGAACTTAAGTCGCCCGACCTTAGTTTTGCCGGATTGTTGTCAGATTTGCGCTATTCAATTCAACCAGATATTCAAGTTAATACATTACCTAATTTAGTCACTGGAAGTGGATTATTTCGAGTCATCGAACATTCAGGTAAGCGACTAAGACTACAAGCATTTGATGATTACTTTGGCTTAAGAGCTCTCACCGATACCGTGACTATATGGAAATTAGAAGAAAAAATCGTAGAACATGAATACAATGGCACAACACAAATTAAAGCAGTATTAAGCAATCATAATAGTTCTGTCTGCTCACATTACTTATCGATAATTGAAGAAAATAATTCAGACACAGACCTTTCAGATAAGAAATTACCGCAAGGAAGTGCCCAATTTAGCCGCATTGAAGACGGTTGTCTCTTCTTGCTCTTTAACCTTTCGAACAAAGACATGATCTTTAGCCAAACTCAGAGGCGATACTTATCTCAATTATTGTCTGGCAATGAGATTCTCAAGCAGTTAGACACGACAGAAAATCAATTAGGTGCTATTGCCGCACACAATCTACTTCCGGGATGGAGCAAGATCCACAAGACGTCAACTCAGCCAGTCGAATTGCCTGAAAATATTAATATTGCTGTTTACGACCACCCAGTTTTATTACATTGCGCTAACGCAATTTCTCAACAACTTTTCAGTCTGGGCATACAGAGTTTTATTCACATTTATAGCTATAGCGAACTCCATCAAAAAAGTCACCAAAAGCAATTAAGTGAAGAGATTATTCTAAGTAGCGTAAACCTCGACGACAACAGGCCCACCTCTGCTTTTCGCTGGTTTCTTTCCAACTCAGTACTCAGACAAGGTTTATCGGACAAGGCGGAACACTGGCTCAGCAATGAATTAACGAGAATTAGACAAAATGAACCAATCGAAAAATATTTGACCGAATTAGAATCCTTGTCATCAACAATGATCTATGAAAACTGGATTTCACCGCTCTTTCATCATAGACAAACTCTTCAGTTTGAAGGCATCTTGGAAGACGTTTCTATTACCGATTGGGGTTGGCCTGCCTTCCAGGATGTCTGGGCTGTGGACTAAACACAAATGAGCTATACATCTCTTTTCAGATAGATAGATAGTGAGTAGATTTACTCTTTGTGGAAAAACTTTCATTGGAATCACATCATTCAGAGAGAGGTATTTTTTCACAACGAGATATTATTAAATTTTTCAGCCACAAATGTGCTAAATCATTATTCCTGTTTTCATGCCAAAACAAGGTATAGGACAGGTGAGGAATATCAAAAGGCAGCGGAACCACTTTTAAACCAAGCTTAGGAGCAATATGCCTGGCATACAGGCTCGGCACCGTTAATACCAGGTTGGTATGGCAACATAATTCGGCCGCACTATTAAAGTCAGGCACGTAGATAGCAACGTCCCGCTTTAACTCTTGTTCAGCCAATTTGACGTCCAGCAACCAACGTTCTTTCTTGTAATATTTGGTTACTATATGCCGTTGTGCCATATAAGTGTCTAATTCCCACTGGCTCTGTAAAACAGGATTATTGGGATTAATGAGACAACAGAGCTCATTGCGAAACAGTTCATATGACACTATTCCTTGTGGCGGTAATAACGTACGTTCCGCATCTTTAGGGTGCAGGTCTTTGCCTGTAATAGCAAAATCTAACTCCCCTCTGTGAAGGTTCTCGAAGGTAGCGGAATCCCAGTTACAACTATCAATAGTAATCTTGGGAGCTTGAGCAAGCGCCTCGCCAATAAAGTCAGGAAACATAAGCGGATATATACTTTCTACCACTGCCATGCGAAAGCATCGGTTGCTTTGTTGTGGCTCAAAATGATTTGGCGCAGTCAGTTTCTCTATATCAAAAAGCAAGTTAACCAAATCTGGCTGAATCTGCTTGGCTCTTGCCGTAGGTTCCATTCCATATCCAGAGCGTTCAAGCAGTGGATCATCAAATAATTCTCTCAGTCTGGCCAAGCTCTTGCTCATTGCAGACTGACTCAAGTTCAGATGCTCTGCAGCTTTGCTGACACTGTTATGCTCTAGTAATACGTGTAAGCAAACCAGCAGGTTTAAATCGAGTCTGGCTAATTTTTCTAACGGCATAAATAATTATAATATTCTCTATGGGAATAGATATGATGAATTTAAACCATTTTCATTCATAAATCGATTGCCTTATTCTTTCAACCAGTCAATAAGCTCATTAACTTCGGATAAGAGAACCTACTTAGGTTACTTACCATTGAGTTACTCGTTCCTAATTGAGGTTATATAGATCATTATTATCGTTGGAGATTTGTTATGGTTGAACTGGTGATTACAATTGCAATTGGCCTTATTGGAGGGTTAGCTGTCGGTACGCAAACTCCAATTGCGGGTGCAATGTCTCAGCGTATTGGAGGTGCAGCCAGTAGCGTTATCGTACATTTAGGTGGGTTAATCGCATCTTTGATACTTCTGTTTTCCAGACGAGGTGAAGATATTGCTCAATGGCGAGAGTTGCCATGGTACATGCTCGGTTGTGGTGGATTTGGGTTGATTTTGTTCCTCTCGGTCAGCCATACCATTCCCAAATTAGGCGCTGTATCAGCGATAACGCTAATCATCGTGGGCCAACTTTTGGCTGGTGTTATTATTGATTACCTAGGTGCGTTCGGCACGATTCCCCGAGGGCTGGACATAAATAGAATGGCAGGCCTCGCACTATTGTTTGTCGGTGCTTTTCTGATCATTCGATAAACTTAAACGTGTCTATTATTAACCTCCATATATAAAAATATACGGCTCTTATCTTCTTGCTATCAGGCTCAAGCAAGCGGATAAGAGTCACTTCTCTTATCAATCTGATAATTTAGCGTTTACTTGTCATTATCCCATCGATGACGACAACTTAGTTATTGGGTTTCTCTGCGACAAAAATATAACGGTTAACGGAAAACATATATTCACCGTTTTCGGTCACTGTCTCCAAATCAGATTTCCACTTTTGCCACAATATTCTATTCCCCGGATCAGGGTGGTCCGATTTAGGTTCAATAAGATTGAGCAATTGTTGAGAGAACGTATCAGATTCGAACTGCCAGTTTACTACTGGCATTGATGTGCGAGCCTTAACAACAAACCCTGCTTTTTCCAACCTCTTCGACAGCGTTCGCGGAACATGAGCATCAACATATCTTTCAAGCATGTACGCTTTTAGTGACTCAAACAGTATGGGATCAGTCGAATTCCAGATCAATGAATCCCAATCCGTATCTAAGATGACTAAACGTCCTCCCGGTTTAAGGATTCGCCAACTTTCCTCCAACGCACAGTCAACGTCATTAAGAAAGCAGTACAGCTGACTGGACGTTACCACATCAAAGTAATCCGCCTTAAAAGGCACATCAGTCACGCTGCCCAAAACAAAAGTTCCCTGTTCACAAAGGTGTTCAGCCAGCGCTATCATCGCAGGCGCACAGTCTAAGCCGTAAACCTTTCCAGCCTCGCCTACCTGAGAGAGAAAATCCCGTGCGAGTATCCCATTACCACACCCGATATCAATAACATACTCACCAGGTGTTAACGCCGCACTGGCCAGTATGACCTTTCTCTGTGCTTTCATATCCTCTGTAGCCGCTATTCGCTCTTGCTTTTTTGCCAAACTTTCATCGTATGAAAATGCAGTCCCCATAAGCTCCTCACTACCGTACAAACAAGCTGATATTGACATTATAGAAGAACACTGGGCATTACATATTTCTGTCAAACATTGCATCGATCCCATTCAAAATATTTTCATTGACCTGTCTACAGCTTTATAGTTTAAGGTACTTAACCATCAACGGATATAAGGCTTATCACTGTGTATCGGATATCTGAGCTTGCAGCAAAAGTTGGGCTGTCACGAACTGCACTACTTTATTATGAAAAGCAAAAGCTTATCTCAGGCAGTAGGCTTAATAATGGCTATCGTGTCTACAGTGAAAAAGATTTGCAACGTGTCCGTTTGATCAAGCAGTTGCTGGCTGGTGGTTTAACGCTAAAAGAGTGCAAAGTGTGTCTTGAGGCGAAAGTAGATAGGCAGCTATTGAAAAACCGCCTCAAAGCACTGGATCAAGAGATTGAACAAAAGCAACAGTCACGAACTTTGCTGGCAGCAATGCTTGGAGAGGGTGATCTTACAGCCTGGCACCAAAGTTTAGATAAGCTGGCGCCAGATGCTCACCTCGATTGGTTAATAAAGCAAGGCTTTAACGAGAAAGAAGCATTGCGACTGAAATGGTTATCAAAAGACATGAACAAACACGATTTATATATGGCTGATTTTATGCGGGTTTTCGAAAAATTAGAACGTTGGGGGCCCGGCAGTGAAAGTGAAACACAAAAAGCGCTGTCACTGGTGCCAAAACCGCCTGGTAATATTCTGGAAATTGGTTGTGGCAAAGGGCTAGCCACCAAAGTACTGGCTGAATATAGCCAAGCTGAAATTACGGCTGTCGACAATGAACCGTCCGCACTTGATCGACTAGCCCAACGATTTAAACAGCAAGGTAACTCAGAACGGCTCAAAACAATGTGTGCAAGTATGACGGAGTTGCCTTTTGCCAAAGAGAGTTTTGACCTTATTTGGGCAGAAGGCAGTGCGTACATTATGGGGGTCGTAAAAGCGCTAACGGCGTGGAAACCACTCTTACGCCAACAAGGTTATCTGATGGTCAGCGATATGGTTTGGCGGACCGACAACCCAAGTAGGGAATCAATTGAGTTTTGGAATAACGAATATCCAGATATGCAATCAGTACAGACTCGGATCGAACAAATGAAAAAATGCGGGTATCAAGTTGTTGAACATTTTCCTCTGAGTGAAGAAGCATGGTTGAACTACTACAGCCCTTTGGCCAAAAGAGTGACAGAATGTGCGTCAGAAATGCCCTCTTCCGAGGCACTAAAAGACATTAAACATGAAGTAAACATCTGTACCCAGTTTGCTGACGAGTTTGGTTACCATGTATTTATCTTAGAGAACGTATAAGGTATACCTGTTCATTACCACGCGGCGCGGTAACGAAAGAATACCCGCCGCAATGACTCATGGTTTTACTACTATGGTTTACTATTAGCGGGATATTACTTTCGAATTCAAGCCGTGTGAATATTTTAGCTATATTTGTCTCTTAAGAGATCTCTTTTAATATGTATTAGCCAAATGACGTTGTTATGCAGTTCTGGTATTACTTTATCATTCCAGGCCCCAAAATCTACTACTTTAGTAGTACCACCATCAAGGTCAGATGAGTGTTTAAACTCTAAAAATGTTCTCTTCAAGGACGGAAATGGCTTAAAAGAAACTTAAAATCGACAAGTAAAGAATCGAGTGTTTCAAAGACTATACTCTTCATATCGACCACAACCCACAGGTCAATGTGCGAACTATCATGTGGCAAAACAGAAACTATCTTCGCTTGTTATCAGCTCAAGTGACCTCTCTGATTGGGACCGGAGTAAGCTCCGTTTGTCTGGCGCTGCTCGCTTACGATTTGGCTGGAAAAGACGCAAGCATGGTATTAAGTACGGTCTTTGCTATAAAAATGCTGGCTTACATTCTTCTGGCTCCGGTGTTTAGTACGCTCAGTCAGTGGCTACCAAAACGCCAAGTAATGGTGGCATTAGATATAACCCGTGCTGCTGTATTCATTTTTTTGCCGTTTGTTACTAATGTGTGGGAGGTGTATCTGCTGACCTTTGTTATTAACGCCTGCTCTGCATGGTTTACCCCCTTATTTCAATCGACGTTGCCTCTCATTCTTCCAGATAAAACTGAGTACACCAAAGCATTGAGTCTGAGTCGGCTCGCCTACGATCTGGAGCAAATGTTTAGCCCTTTACTCACGGCGCTGCTGCTAAGTGTGCTTAGTTTTAGATATCTTTTCATGCTTGATGCTGCAACCTTTGTTGTCTCGGCAATATTGATCCTACTTTGCGTTATTCCTAACCTAACCAAAACCACCAGCCACCGCCAGCAGCTTACTTTAACCGGGATAAGCAGAGGTATTCATGACTACCTGAGTAAACCTTCCTTAAGGGCCCTATGGATGGCTTATCTATCAGTGGCTAGTGCCTCAGCAATGGTATTGGTGAACACCGTTGTGTATGTTCATGAGGTATTAAACGGAGGTGATAAGCAGACCGCTTTGGCTATGGGGATAGTCGGCCTTGGCTCGCTGGTAATTGCACTTCGCTTACCTGTCTGGCTGGAGTCCATACCTGCAAAAAGGTTTCACTGGCTTGGTATGTTTGCCATATCCGGCGCATTTTGTATTGGTTCCTTTACACCTGGCTGGGTTGGGTTTATCGCTATATGTTTAGCGATGGGCGTTGGTATGTCCTGTATTCAAACCACTGCGGGCCTCTTCATCACTGAAGCATCTCAAGGTGACGACACTGGCCCGTATTTCGCAGCACACTTTTCTCTTACCCATTTCTGGTGGTTGGTTACTTACCTGAGCGCTGGATTCAGTGTGAAATTATTTGGCTTGGGCTATGGTTACCTGTTTATGGGAACACTCAGCGCATTGGCGATGTTAGCGTATTATTACTCCTGCTCCAGAGCTTCCCAAAGCTCCTCGATATTTTAATATTTCTACACACTCAATCAGTTCTGATCAAACCTTAGTTCTTTAAAATAAAACTCTTTATCTCGCTGATTAATTTGCCTAATCACACGGCAGGGGTTCCCTACCGCAACCACATTGGCGGGAATGTCTTTTGTCACTATGCTTCCTGCACCAATAACACTGTTTTCACCGATCGTAACACCGGGCAATACCACCGAGTGGGCTCCAATCCAAACGTTCTTCTCAATCTTTATCGGCACATTAAACTGAGCTATCTTGAGCCGCATCTCCGGGTCAATAGGATGCCCTGCGGTTGCCAGCGTAACGTTTGGCCCAATCATGACATAGTCGTCTATATAGATATGAGTGTCATCCACGAGCGTCAGGTTGAAGTTTGCATAGACATTTTTGCCAATGTGAGTGTGCTTTCCCCAGTTCGCTCTCAAAGGAGGTTCAATATAGCTATTATCACCCATTTCAGCGAAAATTTTCTCTAGTAAAGCCAAACGTCTTGCGCCTTCGGAAGGACGTGTCTGGTTAAAGTCATAAAGGAGATCCAAGTATTGGTCCTGCTCTTTTTGAATCTCATCATCATGATAGTAAATTTTCTGGCTATGCAGCTTGTCTCTATTGCTCACTTTCCGTACTCCCCCAACCTGTCTATTTTCATCCACTAACAATGCTTTTTCATACTAAAGTAAGAATTTAATCAATACCTTAGCTCGATTCTTATCTGAGTTGGCGAATGACCTGTCCAAGCGCTGTAAGCTCGTACAAATGAGTTCGGTTCCTGAAAGCCTAATAACAGCGAAACATCCAATATTGGTAAGTTGGTGTGTTCTAAGTAGTACTCGGCAAGCTCTTGTTTTACTTGTTGCAACACCAATAACTCTCTGAACTATTGCTTAATTAAACCAGTCAGGGTTAAAAGCCAGACTCATCCAGAGTAGTATTAATTACCCGCAAATTTTATATTGTCGTTCCAGTTCACTCACGCCAAGCCCCGACTTTTTACTCACCTTTAACTGAACAGGGATTCGCTCTTTCATTGCTTCAATGTGACTGATCACGCCAATCATTTTTCCGGAGGCATTTAAGCTGTCCAGAGCATCCAGAGCGAGGTCCAGTGTCTCGCTGTCAAGGGTGCCAAAGCCTTCATCTAAAAACAGCGAATCGATACTGGTTTTATAACTGACCAAATCTGACAAACCTAATGCCAATGCCAGACTGACCAGAAAGCTTTCTCCGCCAGAGAGTGTTTTAGTATCCCGTACGACATCAGCCTGCCATGTATCCAGTACAGAGAGTTCCAGCCCTTCCGATTCACAGCGTTTAAGCTGGTATCGGCCATGCAACCGCTCAAGTTGGTTGTTGGCCAGATAAATGAGGTTATCTAAGGTAAGTCCCTGAGCAAATTTACGGAACTTGTCCCCATTGCTTGAACCTATCAAAGCATGAAGATACTGAATATCATCGTATGTCATACGAGACTCTTCGATCTTGCTAAATAAGCTCTGCTGATCCTGACGTCGTTTTTGATCAGATTTAAGTTCGTTGGTCCTTTCCCCTTCTTGCTGAGAAGTTTGTTCTATGGTTAATCTAAGTTCACCCAACTGCTGTTCCAGCATGGTCTTATCTGACTCTTGGTACTGTTTGGCATGTTCATCGGCTAACACAGACTGAACATGTTTCTCAGCGGTCTCATACAGCGCTTTAGCTTTTGAAAACACTTCATCAAGACTCTGTTTTAATTCAGCAATACGTGTCCGTTCATCGTGATTTAATAGCGCCGCTTCGAACTCAGAAACAGAGGCAAACTGACTTTGATCCAGCAGCACTTGCCACGCTTCTTGCTGTTGTTTGTGCTTAACGTCTGCCCCAGCCTGGCTTGTTAGCAGAGACTTAATTTCGCCCTCTAGCGCCTTTTGTTCTTGTTGAGCTTTCTGATGGTTCTCTTTGGCCTGCTCTAGTGCTTGTTCCGCATTTTTTATCGCTTTAAGGCTACGCTCTCGCTCCGCATCGACCATTCTCTCGCCAAACAATTCTGTTCGCTTATCGGCAAAATCCGTTAATAAAACCTGCTGCGCCGACTGCTCTTTATTTACCTGAGCTAAGCCTTTATTAAGCTCGGCAATGCGGGTGGACTGTATATCGATATTAGACTTCAATGCCGCTCGTTCCTGACCAAGTGCCGCTGAGTGTTTCTCTGTTTCCTGCCATTTGGCCAGATCATCTCTTTTTAGCTCAATCCAACTAGCTAACTCAACATCGGTCGATAAGTGAAAACCACACTGCTCAATGTGCGACACCAATTGTTGATGCGACGCCTGCAACTCAGCATCGGCTTTGTCTAACTGAGCCTGAGTTTCCAGATTGATTTTCTGTTCATGCTCAAGCTGCTGCTGTAGCAGTTTGACAGCACCATCATGTTCTTGATGCGACTGTGCGCTCAGGTTAGCGGTCTCTTTGGCTTTCTGTAACTGGTCTTCAATATTTCTATATCTGACGGTGAAATCAGACAGTCGATTGCGCTTAGTTTCCAGCTCCTGAGCAAATTGGTTAAGTGCCTCAGTATCCTCTATGGCGAGTTGATGGCCTATAGAACCAGCGGACACCTTCCACGATTGCACCAATACTAACTGTTCTTGTTCCAGCCAGTTAATACGCTTTTTATCATCGTCTATTCGGCGAGTTAGAGAGTCGATATCGTGTTTAACGTCTTTACCGTGGGTTCTTATAGACTCTAATGCCTGTTTTTCCCTATCCAGTTCCGTTTGCTTTTCTAGGACATCAAATGACTGTTCATTATCCGCTAGCGGGTGCTCTACAGAACCACAAAGAGGACACGGATGACTTTCTTCCAACTGGCTTCGATATACCGCTAAAATCTCTTCTTGTTTAAGCAGTTTTTCTTCTTTAGCCACCAAATCTTGTAACGTTTTAACAAATTTGTCTTGTGTCCAGAACTTTTCAAGCAACGATTCTCGCAGTACCAATTTCTCTTTTTTGCTGCTATTAAGATCCATTGAAAGTTGATATTTATCTCGCTTCTCCTGATCATAACCGTGCCATTGATTTTGAACGTGGCGTAACGTCTGAAGCGTTGAAATATTCTGATTTAGTCCGGTTAACTGTATTTCTAACCGAGTCAGGTCTTCAGTGATGGTAAATTCATCTTTTAGTGCTTGTTTCTGATGCTCTATAGTACTTACTAATTGTTGCTTTTGTTTTAATTGCTCAGCGGCCTGTTGTAGCTTCAACTGTGTTTTATTGATCTGCTCTTGCTGTCCGATCACTGTTTTCTCAGCCAACAGCATGTTTGCTTTTAAGCGATTAGTACTCTCTGTTTGACGTTCAGTCTGGCCTAACTGTTCATTCCATTTCTCAATGTACTGCGCCAGATGAGCATCTTCTTTATGCTGTTTCTGATAGCGATTGATATTCTCAATATTCTGCTCAACACCATGTTGATCAGACAAGGTTCGCTGATGCAGGTCCTGTATCCCTTTTAGCTCATCGGTAAATTCACCGACTCTTTTTTCTAATGTATCGAGCTGGCTGTTCTCTAGTTTTATCTGGTTATCTAATGGCACTATGTGCTCATTGATTAGCGTTTCCAGTTGACTATTTTCCAGCTTTACCGTTGCTAATTGGTCATTTACAGTAACGGTATGTTGTTCGGACTCTTCCGCTGTTTTTGCTAATGCATCACTACCTGACTGTTTATCTGATAACTGATTTGACATTAACTGTAAGTGAGCACTCGCTTCTTTTAAAAGCATGTACGGAGTGCGCATTTTTTCCGCAGGTTCGCTTAGAGCCAATTTATCCAGATCCAGCTGAGCATCCGAAATTCGGCTTTCTGCCTCGGAAAGCTGATCTTGTGCAGCGACTTTTTCTCGGTGGTATTTGTCTAAATTAAGCAGCCAGGTCAACTGCTTTTCCAGCGCTGTTTCTTGCTGCTTGTTCACTTGCTGTGCCTTACCGAGCGCTTCCATCTCCTCTTCCAAGTGCTGTATCTGTTCTTCGCTGAGTAGCTGTACCCCCTTCGCTTCTGCTTCCAGCTCCGTCAGCGTCGACTTTGTCTGCACATACTGTTCATGAATTTTTTGCGATATCTGGCTATAGATTTCGGTTCCGGTCAGCTCTTCTAGCAGCCCTGCTCTTTCGCCTTCTTTGGCGTTTAGGAAAGCGGCAAATTGCCCTTGTGACAACAGCATAGATTTTGTAAACCGGCCAAAATCCAGCCCGGAAATTTCTTCGATTAACTCGCTTTTTTTCTTAACCTGATTGGCTAATACCTTGCCTGACTCTACCTCAGCAAGTTCAACCAACGCAGGCTGCATATTGCCATCCACTTTACCTCTGGCTCGCTTCATGCTCCAAAAAGCACGATAGGCTTTACCTTTTACTTCGAACTCAACCTCAGAAAGACACTCTGCGGTGCCTCGCGTCATCAATTCATTATTGGACGCTGAAATAGTACTGAGCCTTGGTGTCTCTTGATAAAGCGCAACACATATCGCGTCGAGAATCGTGGTTTTTCCCGCTCCGGTAGGGCCGGTAATAGCAAATAGTCCGCTTTCTGAAAATGGCGGCTGTGTAAAATCAATTTTCCATTCACCCTTCAAGGAGTTTAGGTTCTGAAATCTTAAGCTGAGTATTTTCATTCGCTTAACTCCTCTTGATCCATCTCTTCCACGATCTGCTTGAACTGGGTTTTTATTCGATCTAACCGCTCAACTTCTTCATCAGTGGAAAACGTTTCTAGATCCAACCTTTTATTAAACACATCAAATGGCGTCAGTTCTGATAAGGTTTCTTTGCGCTCGCTAACCAAACTTTTTTGTTGCTGCCCTCTGGCTCGGCGCAATTGCAAAACTTCGACATTCAAATCATCTGTCAATGCCTGAACTCTCTGCTGCAAGTCAGACAAAAAGTCTTGAACCTCTACTTCAATCGCTAACCAAACACTCTGCTCTGAAGGAATATGTTTAAACTTCTGCAGCTCTGCTTCTATCTGTTGTAAATTGCCTTTTATTGACACCATATTTTGAAACAGCGGCACATCGATTGGATGAATAACTGGTGTCACTGACTGGTCAAACTCAACCATAATAATTTGCTTAGTCGATTTCAGCTCATCGAAGCTCAACGGAATAGGTGAACCGCAGTAACGAATCGTCTCAGTTTTTGCGACTATCTGAGGCCGATGAATATGTCCCAAGGCAATATAGTCTGCGGGTGGGAAACCATCGGCGGCAAAACCATCCAATGTCCCAATATAGATATCTCGCTCCGAATCCGTTTTGGTTACGCCCATTGCCGTCAGGTGTCCGGTCGCCAAAATAGGAACATTCAGTTGCTTGGCCTTTTTCAGCGCCACGGCGTGCTGGTAAAGCCCCTGATAATGCTGTTTTATCGCGTCACCCAATTGCTTTTGTTTCTCCACTCCAGAGCTTCCTGACTGGCTTTTCATCACGTCTCTGGCTCTGACAAAAGGAACACCACACAATATGGCACCAGTATCGCCGTGCCTGTTTTTTAGCTCAATGATTTGAGATGCCAATTCATCACTGGTATTGGCTATCACATGCGCATTTAAACACGAGAGCAGCTGTTTCGATTCGTTGAGTGTGGCCACCGAATCATGATTGCCCCCCAACACCACCAAGGTACAATTCAATTGGTGCAGATCGACCACGAACTGGTTATAAAGCTCTCTGGCGTAACTGGGTGGTGTGCCGGAATCAAAAACATCCCCGGCGATGATAATGGCGTCAACATGCTGTTTCTCAACAATGTCCAACAACCAACTAATGAATGCCTGATGCTCGTTTTTGCGACTTTTATTAAAAAAGTTCTGTCCGAGGTGCCAGTCTGAGGTGTGGATTATTCGCATAGTATTATCAAGTTAGGGAGCTGATCTGAGATTGTGCCAACTAACTTCGTCTCATACAACGAAATAGAGCTTTTAACCATTTGATTTTTGACTGATACTTAAAACTATCAATATGGAGATTGTTATGACAGAAAGACAGAGAGAACTCACTTTACGTTTTTTGGCTGAACCTGCTGATGTGAACTTTGGTGGAAAAGTTCATGGTGGCGCGGTAATGAAATGGATTGATTTAGCCGCGTATGCTTGCTCGGCTGGCTGGAGCGGGAAATACTGTATTACAGCCTATGCCGGTGGTATTCGGTTTGTCGCCCCTATTCATGTAGGTAATTTAGTTGAAGTGACTGGCAAGGTAATTTATACCGGTTCCTCCTCTATGCATATCGCCATAGACGTTCAAGCCAGTGATCCCAAAGAGCTCAATAAAGCACTGACGACCCACTGTATTGTGATCATGGTTGCCGTAGATGCGAACGGAAAACCCACTAAGGTTCCAGAATGGGTACCCACCTCAGAAGAAGATATCCAGTTACGTGAATCGGCAATAAAACTGATGAACATGCGCAAAGAGATCGGCGAAGAGATGGAAATGCATGTAAAACTATTAAAGTAATTGTACCGTTACAAAATTATGATAATGGCTAAGTGTCATTAATCTTTAATATGGCTCTGATTTAATCCTATATCAAATCCCCACATTGTGCAGCTTAATCGCTGCACAATGTGGGGATTTGACATACTCATTATTCAACGGCCAGGATTAAATTTGATAGATAAACGTTCTCTAATCACCTTAAGTGACCAAACCATAGGTGACCCTAGTGCCGTTGAATACCAATGGGTTAGAAGTATGTATGTGGAAGGCTATCATACCGATGATATCAACCATTACATCCAGACTTGTTTTGGCGGTGATGGCATATTTGCCGACCTATTCAGAAAAGTTGCCCTTCATGAAGAGAGCATATATGTACTAATGCAGTACGTGGGTTGTGCCCCCTCAAGTAAAGAGTTTTAAATAAAGAAAAACCCAAGTGAGAACTTGGGTTTTGTCTATCGTTACTTTCTAAACTCTTAGCCTTTCACACCGCCAGATGTTAAGCCACCCACTAGCCAACGCTGAGCTAATAAGAATACAACGGTGATAGGCACTGCTGACAGCACAGCGGCGGCGGCGAAATCACCCCACAAATAGTTTTGCGGGTAAAGATACTGCTGCATACCTACGGCCAATGTGTATTTATCAACATCAGATAGTAACAGGGATGCCACTGGTACTTCACCAACGACACCAATAAATGCCAAGATAAATACGACGGCAAGAATAGGCACGGATAACGGCAGTAATACCAGACGGAACGCCTGCCAAGGAGTCGCGCCATCAAGAGCGGCCGCTTCCTCTAATGAACCGTCAATCGTCTCAAAATAACCCTTGATGGTCCAAACATGCAATGCAATACCACCAAGGTAAGAGAAAATCAAACCTCCATGGGTATTCAGACCAAGGAATGGAATGTATTGACCCAATTTATCAAATAATGCATACATAGCTACCAGAGCAAGCACCGCCGGGAACATCTGGAAAATCATCATCGCTTTGAGGATGGTGTTTTTACCACCAAATTTCATACGAGCAAACGCATAAGCTGATGTGGTGGAAAGTGCCACAATAAATATCGAAGAAATGCCAGCAATTTTAACGGAATTCCACAACCAGGTTAACACAGGGAATGGCGGTGGCGTTACGCTACCATCAGCATTCGTTACTGAGAATCCCAGTGCCAGTTTCCAGTGCTCCAGAGAAGGGTTCTCCGGGATAATACTACCCGTAGCGAAGTTACCTTCACGGAAGGAAATCGCAATTACCACTATCAACGGGAAAATGATTAGCGATAAAAATGCCCATAGAGCAATATGCGTTGCCCAAACACGGTATTTTAGGTTTTTACCTTGTACCATAGCCATATTATTGCTCCTTAGTCTTGTGACAGTTTAGTGAATCGTAAATTGAACAGTGCTAGACCACCAACCAACAGGAAGATAAGTGTGGCGATTGCACTTGCTAAACCAAAGTCCTGACCGCCGCCGCCTTCGAACGCGATACGATAGGTATAACTCACTAATAAATCGGTATAACCCGCGGGTTCTGTTGTACCAATCATGTTCGGCCCACCACCAGTTAAAAGATAAATCATAACAAAGTTATTAAAGTTAAAAGCAAAACTAGCAATAAGCAGTGGTGTTAATGGCTTCATCATTAGTGGAACGGTAATGCGCATAAAGTTCTTCAATGGCCCGGCACCATCAATTGCAGAGGCTTCATATAGATCATCCGGTATCGCTTTAAGCAGCCCCATACACAGAATCATCATATAAGGGAAACCCAACCAGGTATTTACAATAGTAACCATAGTTCTTGCGAGCACCGGATCAGAGAACCAGTTAGGACTGATGCCAAACATCGCCTCCAATACCATGTTTATTTCACCAAAACTTTGGTTAAACAAACCCTTAAAGATCAGGATAGAGATAAAGGCAGGCACCGCGTATGGCAATATAAGCAGCACTCGGTAAACAGCACGTCCTTTCAACGCTTCCCACTGTACGACACTAGCAAGTACTAAACCGATAATTAGAGTGAAAGCAACCGTCATAGCTGAGAATACAACAGTCCAGATAAAGATGGAGATGAAAGGTTCTTTAATTCCCTCGTCTTGCCATACACGCTCAAAGTTTGCCGTATCAATATTAACAATAAAACCAGGAGAAACAGTATCACCAACATAATTACCAAGCTCATCAACTGCTTGATAAAAACCGACCTCCATATTGGGTTTCAGTACTGCTCCACTATCATTATTAATTAAGGTTTTTCCATCGTCTTGCAACGTATAAAGAGAGGCAACAGATGCAAATTTACGTAAACCACTCATACGGATATCTGCGCCATCCGGTAAATGCAGGTCAACCTGACTCAGAGCGGAGCGATTTTTAACGATGGTTTTAATTTTTTCTTTTTCACCCTGAGCTTCGGTAATCGGCTCAAGATCTAAATCATGTTCAGAAAGACCTTCCAGAATAAACGGTTGGGTCGCTAACAAGGTTTCACCATCAGAGATAACTAACTGGTGGCCTTGTTCTGTTTTGTAAAGCGAGAAAGGATAACTGTCACCACTTTGATAAGTTCTATCTAATAGTACTGACTGGGTTCGCTCTAAGGAGAGTTGGTTTTTTGCACTGTAGTTGGTAAATGCAAGGCCGACGGTATACGCCAATGGGAATAGGATGAACAGGATCATCCCTGCAATACCAGGATAAATATAACGGTGAGCGTATGTTTTCTTACTACCAAAAATATAAAGCGCTAGCGCGGTTAATATGACAGTAAGCATTGCAAACGCTAACTCACCACGAGAGTACATTAATATGGTGGCATAGCCATTTACAATACCGACTGTCGCTAAAAGTGCCCACTTTATAAACACTTTTTGGCTTGAAAGCATTGTAGTTGGTGCTGCCGCACCATTAGCTTGAACTGACTGCATAAAGAAACCTACTAGCTATAATATCAACCGACAACAGTAATTGATTACACTTGCTGATAAAAAAGTTGAGAACAACTACGTATTCAGATTGATATAAATATGAAATAAGGAGGGGTTACCCCCTCCCCAAAAGGGTATTACTATTTTAACTTATTTTGTCATCTGTTTTTCTGCGTCTGCAAGTGCTGCATCTACAGTCTGGCGGCCATCAACGATATTTACGATAGCGTTTTTAGCTGCGCCCCAGAACGCGCCCATTTGTGGGATGTTTGGCATGATTTCGCCGTTCATCGCATTATCCATGGTTGCCGCGATGCGCTTGTCATTGTCTAGCTCTTGTTGGAAAGAGTTAAGTGCAACGGCACCTAATGGCTTGTCATCGTTAACCAAGCGTAGACCATCGTTAGTTAATAGGTAGTTTTCAATAAACTCAACCGCTAGATCCTGGTTTGGTGACGCTGTGCTGATACCAGCCGTGAGTACACCAACGAATGGCTTAGAAGACTGGCCATTAAATTTAGGCAGCGTAGTCACACCATAGTTAATACCTGATTTTTCAACGTTGCCCCAAGACCAAGGACCGTTAATGGTCATCGCCGTGTTGCCTTTGTTAAATTCTGATTCTGATACAGAGTAATCCATATCTGCTGAAATAATGCCTTTTTCAACTAGGTTTTTAATGAAGCTCATTGATGCTTTCACACCACTGTTAGCAATACCCGCGTCTTTCACATCATAACCAGTAGATCCGTATTTAAACGCATAACCACCGTCAGCAGCCATAAGTGGCCATGTGAAGTAAGGTTCTTTCAGGTTCCACATAATGGCTGTTTTGCCATCTTTCTGCAGTTTAGCATTAAGCGCTTCAACTTCTTCCCAGTTCTTAGGTGGGTTTGCTACTAAATCTTTGTTATAGATAAGCGATAAAGACTCAATCGCTACTGGATAACCAACGTATTTGCCATCGTATTTAACTGCGTCCCACGCGAAATCAACCACACCCTTTTTGATTTCATTAGATGGCTTAACTTCTGCTAATAGACCTGCTTCCGCATAACCGCCGAAACGGTCGTGAGCCCAAAATACGATATCCGGACCATCACCAGTCGCAGCGGTTTGAGGGAATTTATCTTGCAATCCATCCGGGTGAGCAACAGTTACTTTAATACCAGTGTCTTCTTCAAATTTTTTGCCTACTTCAGCTAAACCGTTATAGCCTTTGTCACCATTGATCCAGATAGTCAATTGACCTTCTTCAATAGCAGCGTTTGCACTTAATGAACCCAGTGCAGCTAAAGTACAAACCGCAACAGTCGATAGGGTTTTTTTCATGTTTATATCCTTTTATATTGTGATGTAGGGCTATTCAGACGATAAGCCAAATTTCGATGTCTATAATCTTAAATTACCGTTGTCTAATCATCATCCTAGATTCTACGCCCCTGTCATTATCAAATATTTTCGTGATCCTTATCAGTACGAGGTATAGATCATGATCACAAAAACACCCAATAAATTGAGGCTAATCACAATATGAGTCTATAGAAGTTTGAGCTAG
>ASRM01000064.1_pt1 | contig 20039 bp, 13 predicted proteins | sample 693238 | NCBI WGS metagenome assembly ASRM01 (sample SAMN02169242, study PRJNA158439) | bioreactor metagenome | isolation source: day 74 sample from continuous culture bioreactor inoculated with sediment... | place: Germany: Bremen
AGCACCACAAGCGGATACCGCAGCTACAATGCTTAGAAGCAGTGCTGTTGGAAGGTCAACGTCGATACCCATAGTATGTACTGCAGCAAGAGTTAGAACCGTAATGGTAATTGCTGCGCCTGCCATGTTGATCGTCGCACCTAGCGGAATAGATACAGAGTAAGTATCTTCATCAAGCTTAAGCTTTTCACACAGTGTCATGTTTACTGGAATGTTCGCAGCACTTGAACGAGTGAAGAACGCAGTTACACCACTTTCACGCAGGCACTGAAGTACTAGCGGATATGGGTTTTGTTTTGTTTTAACGTAAACAATAATTGGGTTCACAACAAGTGCAATGATAAACATGGCACTTAATAGAACGGCAAGAAGTTTCGCGTAGCCTGCAAGGGCTGCAAAACCAGTTGTTGCAAACGTAGAAGCAACAAGACCGAAAATACCCAGTGGTGCAAGGCGAATAATAAAGCGAACAATTTGAGTCACGCCGTGGCTTAAATCTTCAAATACGGCTTTAGTGGTTGCTGAAGCGTGGTGTAGTGCCAAACCAAGACCAACAGCCCATACCAGAATACCGATATAGTTAGCTTCTTTAAGCGCGTTGATTGGGTTATCAACTAATTTAAATAAAAGAGTATGCAGAACTTCACCAATACCTTGCGGTGGTGATGTTCCTTCAGCACCTGCAACCAGTGTTAATGTCACTGGGAATGCGAAGCTTAACAGAACGGCTGTCAGCGCGGCAGAGAAGGTACCAATAAGATATAGAATGATGATAGGACGCATATGAGTATGCTGCCCTTTTTTCTGATTTGCGATAGAAGCTGCGACTAAAATGAATACTAAAATTGGAGCGACAGCTTTTAAAGCACCTACAAATAGACTACCAACCAAACCGGCATCTTTTGCACTTTCAGGCGAAATAGTCGCAAGTACTACACCGAGTACAATACCTACGAATATCTGTAAAACAAGGTTGCCTTTGGCAATTCTTGCAATAAGTGTGTTGTTGTTTTGCATGAGATTACTACCTAATTAATATATTTTAATTTTATCTCGGCGACTTTTTAGTAAAAAGTCACACTGAGAGGCATATCTTAAGCAAAGTAGAGAATCTGTCTAGGATTAAGTTAAATTTTAATCAATAAAGTGAGGCTCGTTGTGAAATATAGAGATATGTGTTGATTTGTTGTTAACTGGCAATAGTAAATCTGTTGCGTGGGAGCATGTGCGTACTCCCACTATTGTTCCTTTATTTTAGTTGCGACCCGTTTTTCTTATGCGGTTTTCACTCTGTACTGAACGATAAAATTTGCCTAACTGTTTATCGTTAGCCCTTTTCTGAGCAAGGGTTGCGCTATTTCTGGCCTGTTCTCTGAGCAGTTTAAAATAGTTTCCTACGCGGCGTTCATCAAGCGACCCATCGCCAAGCGCTTTCTGAATAGCACAACCCGGTTCCGATTGATGTTGGCAATTAGAAAATCGACACTGCTGTGCTATTTCTTCAACATCGGAAAAGGTTTCGCTGACACCGGTTTCGCAATCCGCCAGTTGCAGCTCTCGCATGCCGGGAGTATCGAGCAGCAGGCCACCATTTGGCATCGTATGCAGTGTTCTTGATGTGGTTGTGTGTCGCCCTTTACTATCATCCTCTCTGATACCGCCAGTTTTTTGAGCTTCTGTCTGCATCAAAGTATTGACTAAGGTTGATTTCCCTACGCCAGATGAGCCCATAAATGCCACTGTTTTGCCTTGTTTACACCAATGTAATAGGGGCTTGATGCTTTCGCTGTCTAGGGCGTTAACCGTTTCTATTATCAGCATAGAGTCGAGATTCTGAACCTGTGCTTTTAATAAATCAGCTTCCAGACAAAGATCAGCTTTGGTTAATATAATAACTGGCTGAACGTTCGCTTCATTGGTTAGTGCAAGGTAGCGCTCGATTCGGCTTAAGTTAAAATCGTCGTTTAACGAGCAAACAATAAATAAGGTATCAATATTGGCAGCAATAAGCTGGTGATAAGCCTTAGTGCCTGATGCCTTACGCTGGAATAGCGAACTTCGCTCCAGTAACCTTTGAAAGTGACCATTTTCATCCAGTATTAGCCAGTCACCGACTGTCATAGCAGGTAGGTCATGGTGCTGGTTTAGCGTGATCTCTCCAGATTCGGTTAATAGTTGATATCCAGAACGGTGGTGTGCGGATACACGAGCAATAATGCTCGATTGATAATCTTCTAATGTAAGCTGTTGTTGAAAGTATGATTGCCAGCCTAATTGTGACAAAGATAAATGGTTGTTCATTTTTAAACCCCAAGCGAAATTCGCCGAAAGTAGATATTCAGGGGCTGGTGTGGTGCGGATAAGCCCCGGTAATTTGATGATCACCGGGCAACAGGAGAGGGTTAAAGCGTCGTTTAGCTTCTTAAGTTCTGGCTGTTACCGGGTGGGTAGTGAATACAATCATGTTGTCCTCCAATAATATTTCTTAGGTTTTCGTTAAGTAACGTGTGTTACGAATATTAAGAATAACAAAAAAAAGGCGCCATCAGGAACCTCTTTTTTGTCAAAACTGAGTTAGAAAATGTATTTCTACTTAGTGTTTCATTTTCATCATGCCAGACATGACTTTTTTGATCGGTGCTTTGAAGGTTTGTTTTTCACCATTGGCAAAAGTAAGCTCAACTTCAATTTCACCACCTTCTTTGAACTCTTTTTTAAGGTCAAACATCATGATGTGCAAGCTGCCGGGTTTTAGCTCTACCGTGGTATTGGCCGGAATATGGATGCTCTCAACCTGACGCATTTTCATCACGTCGCCTTCTTTAATATGGTCGTGCAATTCAACCTTGCCAGAGGCCGCTGTAGAGGCAGAAACAAGTGTTCTGTCAGTCTTGCTATGGTTCATCAAAGACACAAAAACGGCGCTGGCTGGTGCGTTGGGTGGCGTAGCACGCGCATAAGGTTCGTGGATCATCAGGTCGCTACTAGCGAAAGCAAACGTATTGGATAGGGCTAGAGTCATTAATAAAAATAGACGTTTCATCGTTTTTCCTTTTGAGTTGGTGGGCTTATTGCTCACTCTTTAGGGGTGTTTAAAACCGTTTTTATGGCCTCAACAATTGGAGCTGGGTCCAGGGTGTGAGGCACTTTTGTAATTAGGCTTCCATCAGGCTGAAGAAAATAGAAGTAAGAACTGTGATCGACCACATAACCTATAGCAGAATCTTCAAGCGTGGTTTTTCTGAAAATAACACCGTAGCGATCCGCGACTGCTTTTGTTATGTCGAGTGGGGCTGAAAGCCCTTCAATGGTTTCATGAAAATACTGAGCATATTCATGGGCAGCAGCAGGCTTATCTCTTTCAGGGTCAATGGAAATAAACAGTGGCCTTAATTGAGATAGCTCTTTCTCATTAAATTGAGTTAATGCACCCGAAAGCATGGCTAGAGAGGTTGGGCACACGTCAGCACAACGTGTATAACCGAAATAGATAACTCGTATTCTCGAATCGGATGAATCGAAGATATGAACGTCTTGATTTTCTTTGCCACTAAAAATGGGATCTTTAGCGATCAGTTCAGCATCGGCACGTTGGTTTTCTGCTTTTACTTCAGCCTGATTATCCATATAAACTTTTAGGCTGTAACCTAGTACAAAAGCGACAACTATCGCGAGAGACCAATTTTTACTCATCTTTCTATCCTGATTGCTGGGTAAACTTCATTATTCCCGTCAGACAAGGTACCAAACCAAGTCATCTGATCCTGTACACAAATTGGAAGTTGCACAGAACCAATGAAAGAACCATCGGCTTGTTTTTGCAACTGGAACCTGTTTACACCCATATCCATTTCTAACCCTTTCAGAGAAAGCGTTAATTGATCACTGTTTGTTTTTGGCCAGTGGACGGTAATTATGCTTGGGAATAGTGGTTTTGCTACATCATGTTCTAGCACCATCGAGATTTGATCCTGAACACATTCATTCGTCGAGAGCAAACAATACTTTTCATCTAATCGTTTTGTATCTTGATCAAAGTAACCAATGATGTTTTCGGCGAAGAATCCAAGTGCAATGGCACAAAACAACCCGAGTATTTTGAGAAATTTCATAGCAGATTAAACATTATCAATAAGTTAAGAGGCTAACACGGTTTTAATATTCTGATGTTACAAAATGGCCGAGTTGTGAAACATTACAAAAAAAAGGCCCAATTAGCGCCTTTTAAATGTGAATTAGTCGTTGTTCTCGCCAAATTTCTCTAATAACAGCACTAATCCGATACCCGTTAACATCATTGCAATCGCTAAAATTAATTGATGAGGCATTGAAGTGATGTTTTCAAATTCGAACGGTGACAGGTTCTGTTGCACCAAGGGCACTTGCTCGCCATGAGAGTTAGTTCTCCAACTGATAGTCTCTTTCCATGGCCATATTTTTGGCAGTGTTCCTATCATGAGCCCGGTCAGGAACATGAGGGTTGAGTCTCTGTGAGAGCGTAATAGCCAGGAAAGTAAATGAGAGAAAGTTAATAGCCCTATCACGCATCCTGCAACAAATAACAATAGTATATCTATCTGCATTGATTTGGCTGCGGCTAAAATAGGTGTATACATGCCAAGCAATAATAAGATAAAGCTGCCTGATATGCCTGGAAGTATCATTGCGCATATTGCGATGGCACCAGCTAAAACGATGTTTATGTTGGTCGGGTCCATTTCTAGCGGGTTTAAAACCGTAATGGTGTAGGCGAACCCAATACCTAGAACAGTGAAGACCGCCCTAATGATATCCTTATGTTCCACCTGTTTTAGGATGTGGTAAACCGACACCAGTATTAAGCCAAAAAAGAACGACCATAGAGGTATAGGGTGGGTGACAAGCAGCCATGAGATGAGCTTAGCTAAGGTGAGGATACTGGTAATGACCCCGCCAAACAGGCTGATGAGAAAGAACCCATTAATATGATTGAAAGCGGCTTTAACACCTTGCTGTCTTAGTATGCCGATAAGCTTTGGATTAATCCTACGAATACTTTCCAACAGAGTATCGTAAATACCGGTAATGAAGGCTATGGTGCCGCCCGAAACGCCAGGAACAACATCTGCCGCTCCCATCGCCATACCTTTAAGAAAAGTGGTTAAATATTTCATTAATACATGGATTCCAAAATAAAAGTGCTTGGATTATACAAAATTCACTTCAAAAAAATATGAAAAACGTAATTCTTCATCAGTAGTAAAGGGCATGCCGTGCAATTAAGTTCATAGCATTTTGCGTATTTTTGCAATTTGCAATTCGCAATTTGCAAAGTAATCGATACTATTGCTGCTTTTTTCGTCATTATTGCGCTGAAAATTAAGTAGTATTACGTAGTTTAAAGTTGGCACATAATGTGCTTTAATACTATTGACCCTTCTTAAAGCCGAGGGTCACCTAGCCAACTGACGTTGTTAGTGAATACTAATTGTTCACACTATCTATAAGCCAATCGCAAGCATTGCGGTTGGCTTTTTTTTCTTTTCTAAAATGCCCACCAAAACGCCTGATAAAAATGTGACTTAGCCTGAGTCTCTATGAGTAAACCATTGGTTGAAATGATTCGGTCAAATGGCCATGTCATTATTTCCTGAATGGAAGCTCGTAGCTGTGGCATATTTTTTATATCACGTTTTTCAGCATACGGTAGCCTTAATTCTTGGTTAATACCTTGCGCCCAGACCAAAAGTTTTTGTCCAATAGGAAGGTGAGCTTGTGCGGCGAGTAGATGGTCACTCAAAAGTAGTGTTTTACTTTTAGGATCGCAAAATACAATTTTTCGGGGACGATTAGATCCCAAAATGGCGGCTTGATACAAGTCACCTTTCCATGCATCTGGCGTTTGATTGGAAAGCGCAGCATCAAAATTCAGATCGGTTCGTTTTTGAATAAGTGTTGGTGTTGCGAAAAATTGAGCTAGGGGATAAGCAAGCCACCATTCAGATAGATATTGGTGGTAACTAGGGGAAGCGGTGACGATACAACGGATTTCTCCCAACTCGCGTAGGTCTTGTTGTAATTGTGGGGTTAATTCTATTGGGTCGTGTATGAGAAGTGACCCGTCTGCTAATTTTATGACGACCATGCGGTGAGCATGAGAGAGCCCCCACTTCTGGTATACAGCGTCCTTATACCAAAGTCGATTTTCCTGCCATACTATTAGCGTCATCTGAATTCCTTGGTTCTTAGCATAAAATAAAACCGACCACAGAGGTCGGTTTAGATGTATGAATTAGTTTTCTCGGAAACGAACTTCTCTAAACAGTTTCAGTATACTTGGATATTGTACTAATAGCCCATGAGACTGAGTAAATTTTCTGCCGTTTCCATCGCTTCTTTTCGGTTTGCAATATTGAGTTTTTGATACAAGTTCCTGATATGAGTCTTAATCGTGGTGCCTGCAACATCCAGCTCCTGTGCTATTTGCTCATTGCTGAATCCGGAATATATCAGTCCAAGCACCTGCCATTCTCTTTGGGTGAGTGGGCTTGTTCGCACTAACTCTGGAATATTTGGATGATTAACCAACTTATCGACAAACTCTTCATCGAAATGGACAGAACGACTTCGCTGCTTGCTGGAAATATCTTTCACAAGTTGCTGCGCCCGATGTTTTTCTAAGTCGCCTAATGCTGTATTACTGCTGACTTTTTGCAATAAATGACCAATAGTGTTGCCATCAACCAGAAAGTTCCCAATCATGCCTGTCTGGTTGGTCATCAAAAGAGCTTGTTTAAGCTTTTCTGTGGCTTGTTCTTCATTTTCCTGTTTGACCAACAATGTCGCCTGAATAACCAAATTTCTATTGATGTCTGTTACTAACCCCGCAGCCTCGGCTTCACTTTGTAAAAAGTTTATGCTTTGCTCTGCTTCTTCATATTGGCCGATATAGGTTTGTGCTCGGGCAATGTTACGCCATTGAAGCTGATAGAAGTGGTTTTTGGCTTCTGATGGATGTACTGCTTGCTCTAACCACTGCTTGATTGATTCTGCGTCTCCTTTTGCCTGCCAAAACAGTATCAGAGAAAGTGATGCATTGGCTTTCCAGTCTAGGTGGTAACTGGACTGCTGTAACAAATGCTGAATCTGTTCTATAAATTTAGCCGCTTTATCTAACTCTCCTCGCCCAATGGCAATACGCGCCAGCATTGAGTAGCCAGGTAAGTGCTTGCTAGGGTCGTGTTTTCCAAGTACATCAATGCCTTTATAAGCCAATTCTTCTGCTTCATCGAGACGATTCCAGCACCAAAGAACGTTAGTGCGCATGCGTAGCAAAAACTCGTGTAGTGGGACCTGCTGCAGGTTCTGTTCTTCTATGAGTTTAAAGGCGTTATCTTGCAACTCATATGCGGCTTGAACAAAGCCTTGAGCGATAAGTATCTCACTCTGTTGCAATATTGCCCATAAAGCCTGGTGGTATAGCTGGTGTTGCCTAGCCAGTTTTTCTGTCTGCTGCATTAAGGAAAGTGCCCGGTCTAGTTTACCACTTACGTGATTTACTTCTCCGACGATAGACGTTGCGACAATACGGCTCATGTAAATAGTGGTATCTAGTTGACTGAGGGCAAGTTCGGCTAATTTTAATGCTTCTTCAGGATCATTTCTATTTATCGCCACCTGTGCACGCAAAGCATTAACCTGGCCTTTATCGCTTGTCGTTAACTCGATATTTCTTTCTGCCATTTTCTTTTCAGACTTGGCCAGCATCCCTTCTACTGCATCGAATCTGTGTTGGCTTTGGGATAACCATGCCTGCAATAAAGGCAACTTCATATCTGAATATAACTGATCGTTATCAAGCTGATTCATGGCGTTTTCCATGCTGGATAGCTCACCGTGGTTGAACATTTTCCAGCCGTGATCGATCAGAATCTTGGCGATCAATTTACCATCTTTGGATTTCTGCGCATGAAATAAAGCCTGATGCGCTATCCCCATTTTTAACCAAGCATTTGCAGCGCTGCGTTGAAGAATATTCTCTTCTTGTGGGATACGTGCTTTTCTTTCATGGGTGAGGAATTCGCCAAAAAGGTGGTGGAATCGATACCAGTTTTGCTCACCTTCCAGACGATAAATGAATAAGCCAAATCGATTTAAGGACTCGATCATACTCAGAGCGTCATCACGATCGGTCAGTTGGCTGACTAACTTATCGTTGAATGTCTCTAAAACGGAACATTGCATTAAAAAATGTCGGGTTTCCGAATCTAAGAGATCAAAAACCTCTTCAACCAAGTAGTCCCATAGATGTGCGTTATCAAAATGAGATACTGACTCTGCTGATTGTGCCAGCGTTCGTTTTTGGTGCTGAGCTTGTAAAGCTATAAGCTGTAAAGCGGATGGCCAGCCCTCGACGTAGGTTCGTAGGTTGTTGGCTGTGGTGTCGTCAATGCCTTCAGAAACTCTCTGGTTGAAGAATCGGGTGGTTTCTTCAGTATCAAAAGCTAGCATTTCATTGCCGATCTCAATCATAAGATCCCGAACCCTGAGGTTTGCCGTGCCCAGTGTTGGTGTCGAACGACTGGTTACCACCAAAGTCATATTGTCTGGCATATGCTTTAAGAAGAAGCGCATCGCTTCATGAATTTCATCATCATGAATGAGGTGGTAGTCATCCAAAACAACATAAAACTCGTTGAAATAATGGGCCAATTCTGAAAACAGTTCGCTAAATAGTGAGTGTAATGAAGAGAACTGGCGTCTTTCAGCGATGCTTTGTGCATTTGGGCATTGATCACCAGTGGCACGGTTTATCGCTTGAATGAAATAGTTTACAAAACGGAATGAATCGTTGTCACTGTCATCAAGGCTATACCAACCAACCGAATTCTTATCTGATAACCATTGTGCTGCCATTGTTGTTTTTCCGTAGCCCGCTGGTGAGCGGAATAACACAAGTTTATAACAAGGAGCTTGCTGTAAGAGATCCAATACTCGTGGTCTTACAATTGCGTTGTGTAATCGACCGGGCCGAGTCAGTTTTGAAGGTATCCACATAGTTTCGTTTTGCTGCCTGATTAATAGCTATATAAGCATACCCAAATAGATCGGGATCATTTGAGTATATGAATTACGGTTATCCTACGTTAAGCGCATAACTGCAAAATATGATCTAGCTCTGATATGTATAAATTCAGTTACCATAATCACCCTCTACGCCTCAAAAGTGAGATGAGTATCACGATTAAGTTCTGATAATTGTAGAAACTAGATGCATGTGTGTACATATGTACAATGATGAAACATTATTCAACTAGTATTAATTCTATGAGCAAAACTGTACTTTTTATGCCATTTTTTATTTTCTTTAAAAATAATTTGTCATGGCTTTTAGTTGGATAACCAAGTGTTCATGAGATCTAAATCACTTAATTAAGGCTCAAAAAAAGTGTTTGTGTGATTTAGATCGATATGCGTATGGAAGAGGAGCTTCTACGCCCTAGTTCCTCCTCCTCCTACGTCACTTAATCAGGAGGATGTTCTGTTGACACTATGGATGCAGGATATGCCGTAGATAAATCGAAACAATTATGAGATTTCACTATGAAAGCTACTCAGCAAAAAAAGTTTGATAAAGCCCAGTTCCAAGCCGATGTAAAAATGCATCTAAGTGCAACGTATGCAACAACAGTCGAAAATGCAGATGCTCGTACGTGGTATTTAGCCATGGGACGTGCTTTAGCAGAAATGACAACGTTCGATCTGCTTGAAACAGAAAGTGATAAAGCAATCAAGAACGCGAAAAGTGTTAACTACCTTTCTTTAGAATTCCTTATCGGTCGCTTAACAGGTAATAACCTAATTAGCATGGGACTTTACTCTCAAATCGATGGTGCGATGAAAGAACTTGGTCAGAGCCTGACGGACCTTCTGGAAGAAGAGCGTGATCCATCGTTAGGTAATGGCGGCCTTGGTCGTTTAGCAGCATGTTTTATGGATTCATGTGCTGCGCAGGAGTTCCCAACAGTCGGTTATGGTTTGCACTATGAGTATGGCTTGTTCAAACAATCTTTTGATGAGTGCCATCAGAAAGAAGCGCCAGATGCATGGCGAGGTGTTGAAGGTTACCCTTGGGAAGTTGCTCGTCCTAATTTAGCTCAGGAAATTGGTTTTTATGGCCATGTAGAAGTGGTAAATGAGAACGGTAAAGAAAAGCGTCGCTGGGTTCCGGGAATGCAGGTAAAAGCCATGCCTTGGGATCTACCAATTGTAGGTTATGAAAGCGATACGGTTTATCCTCTGCGTTTATGGGAATGTCAGGCGATTGCCCCGTTTTCTCTGGAAAGTTTTAATAACGGCGACTACTTTGAAGCGCAGCATTCATTAATTGATGCTGGTAACATCACTAAAGTACTGTACCCGAATGATAACCACGAAAAAGGTAAAACACTTCGTTTAATGCAGCAGTACTTCCACAGTGCCGCTTCGATAGCTGATATCCTACGTCGTCATGATGAAGCGGGTCATAAGATAGAAGATCTACCTAGCTACGAGACTATTCAGTTAAACGATACACACCCTACTATTGCTATCCCAGAACTAATGCGCATATTAGTCGATGAGCGTGATATGAGTTGGGATGCGGCGTGGGCTATATGTTCTAAAACATTCGCTTATACTAACCATACCTTGCTTCCAGAAGCACTGGAAACGTGGAGTGAGTCTTTGATCCAACGTTTACTGCCACGTCATATGGAAATTATTTACCATATTAACCACTTGTTCATGCAAGAGGTTAGAGCTAAGTGGCCTGGTGATGTAGACAAGCAACGCAAGCTTTCAATTATTCAGGAAGGCTTCCACCGCATGGTGCGTATGGCTAACCTTTGCGTTGTTGGTTCTTATGCTGTTAATGGCGTTGCGGCGCTTCACTCTGAGTTGGTAAAAAGAGATCTTTTCCCAGAGTTCGACGAACTGTACCCAACACGTCTGCACAATGTAACAAACGGTGTTACTCCGCGTCGTTGGTTGAAATTCTGTAATCCAGAATTATCAGCATTGATCAGCGATAAGATCGGTGACAAATGGCCTGCAGATCTTGACCAACTGACTAAAATTGCTGACTTTGCCAACGATAAAGTGTTCCAAGCTGACTTTATGGCGGTTAAAAAATCCAATAAAGAACGTCTGGCAAATTGGGTGCAAGAGAACATGGGTATTGAGCTAAATACCGATGCGATCTTTGACGTGCAGATTAAGCGTCTGCATGAGTATAAACGTCAGCATCTTAACCTGCTGCATATTTTATCTTTGTACCATCGCCTATTGAACGATCCGACATTTGATATGGCGCCTCGCGTAGTATTCTTTGCGGCCAAAGCGGCACCGGGTTACCACTTAGCGAAAGAGATCATCTATGCAACGAATAAAGTAGCAGAGAAAATCAATAACGATAAGCGTGTGAACCACAAACTGAAAGTGGTGTTTATCCCTGATTACCGTGTCAGTATGGCTGAAATCATCATCCCTGCTGCGGATGTCTCTGAGCAAATCTCTACTGCAGGTAAAGAGGCATCAGGTACTGGTAACATGAAGATGGCGCTTAACGGTGCATTGACCATCGGTACGATGGATGGTGCAAACGTTGAGATTCGTGAAGAAGTTGGCGATGAAAACATCTATATCTTCGGCCTTGAAGTGGATGGTGTAGAAGCTCTGCGCGCAAGTGGTTACAACCCATTTGATTACTACAATGCGGATCACCTTCTGAAAGCATCAATGGATCTATTACTGGGTGAAGAGTTTACACCTGGAGAGCCAGGAAAACTGCGTGCTACTTTTGATAGCTTGCTGGATGGTGGTGACCCTTATCTATGTCTTGCTGATTTCGCTTCTTATGTTAAAGCTCATGAAGCGATGGATGCACAGTATCGAGATCAAGCCGGTTGGGCTAAGAAAGCGATTCTGAACACAGCGCTGGTAGGTAAATTCAGTTCTGACCGTTCAATTCGTGATTATGTGAACAATATTTGGAAACTCGAAGCCGTTAAACGCTAAGAGTGGAATGAGCCGGGATGAGCATTCTCCCGGCTTAGTATCTATTTAAGATTTTGCCGGTCAAAGTTAAAACAACAACTTGTTCAGGCCGGTATTACTTAATCCAATAGCTGTTTCGCTAATGAAATAGATGAGACGGTTACTGGATTTGGTATTGAGATGAACACCCTACTTAGCAGAAGGTGTAAACGACACTTTCGGAGATAATAATGAAACAACGATCAGCATTAAAACAAGTTTCTGATATGGCTAACATTGCTGACAGCTATATCAGTGCATGGGGCGATGACGCTAGTGTTGAGGACGAGACGATCCGCCGTTTATTGGCGTCTCTTGGCTATGACACCTCTAGCGATGAAAACTTGCTTAAATCTGCCGAGAAAAAGCATAAAAAAGATGTTTTGGGACCTGTACAGGTTGTCCGAGACACTGATCAACCTATTGAAGTTGAACTAAATCTTGGCGTCAGTGCAAGAGAAAGTGAGTTCAGTTGGAAACTGGAAACAGAGCAAGGTGAAACGCTAGAAGGTTACCTTCAATCTCAGATTGTCAGAGATGAAAGAGCTGAAAATGGGCCGCTAGTGTTTCAGTTGCCTAACCTTCCTTGGGGTTACCATAAACTCATTGTGAACCGTAAGCGTCGTAAAACACCTTATGAAATGACACTGATTGTTACTCCTAGTTCTTGTTACAAGCAAGACGAATTGAATTCAGGCAAGAAGCTTTGGGGTCCAAGTGTTCAGCTATATACACTACGAACTCAGCACAACTGGGGTATTGGTGATTTTGGTGACCTGAAACAATTGGTTGCCGAAATTGCTTCTCGAGGTGGTGATTTTGTAGGTTTGAATCCAATACACTCTTTATTCCCTGCAAACCCGGAAGGTGCAAGTCCATATAGCCCTTCTTCTCGACGCTGGTTGAATATTCTATACATTGATGTGAGCTCAGTGCCTGAGTTTGTATTGAGCGTAGAAGCACAACAAAAAGTGGGTAGCAGTGAGTTCCAACAACGTTTGAACAAAGTAAGAGAAGAGCATTGGGTAAACTATACCGAAGTTTCCTCTCTGAAGATGAGTGTACTGCCTTTATTGTTTGATGAGTTTAAGTCCCGCCATCTTGATAAGATGACTGATAGGGCGAAAGCGTTTCTTGATTTTGTTGAAAACGGTGGCGATAGCTTATTGCATCAGGCGGCTTTTGATGCCCTTCATGCCACATTACATAATGAAGATTCTTCGGTTTGGGGATGGCCTGTATTCCCAGAAAAGTACCGCCATTTCAACAATACAGCGGTTAAGACTTTTATTGAAGAAAACCAAGATATAGTTCAGTTATATCTGTACCTTCAGTGGATTGCTGACGGACAGATTAATGAAGCTCAGGCACTCGCTGAAGAAAAGGGCATGGCTGTTGGTTTATACCGCGATCTGGCTGTAGGGGTTGCAGACTCAGGTTCAGAAACTTGGGCAGATGAAGGTATTTTAGTTCAGGATGCGAGTATTGGTGCTCCACCAGATATACTTGGGCCTTTAGGGCAGAACTGGGGTTTGCCACCGCTAAACCCGCAAGCTCTGCAAGCAACTGGTTATGATGCTTATATTAAGCTGTTAAGAGCCAATATGAAGCACTGTGGTGCGTTGCGTATTGACCATGTATTGGGACTGCTGCGTCTGTGGTGGATTCCAAAAGGTGAAGGTGCAACTAATGGTGCTTATATTTATTATCCAGTAGAGGATATGCTGGCGATTCTTGCTCTAGAATCACATCGTTATCAATGTAGCGTTATTGGTGAAGACTTAGGCACAGTACCTGACGAAATTGTGGATATCCTGGCTGATGCGGGTGTACATTCCTATAAAGTATTCTTTTTCGAGACAGCAGAAGACGGCGGTTTTTATTCGCCAAAGCATTATGCAGAACAGTCAATGTCCGCATTATGTACTCATGATATGCCGACCCTGCGTGGGTTCTGGCATTGTGATGATCTGAAAACGGGTAAAGACCTAGGGTTGTATCCTGATGAAGAGCAGTTACAAACCTTGTTTAATGATCGATTGAAGAGCAAACAAGAGATATTGAACAGCGTTGCATGGCATGGGTACTTACCAGACAGTATTGGCCGTGATGCTACTGTGGTACCAATGGATAAACACCTTAGTGAGGCGTTTCAGTTGCATCTAGCCTCTGGTTCTTCTGCCCTTCTGAGTGTGCAGTTGGAGGACTGGCTGGAGATGGATAACCCGGTCAATATCCCAGGCACGGTTGATGAGTATCCGAACTGGCGCAGAAAGCTAAACTTGAACCTCGACGACATCTTTTCTCGCGAAGAAGTCAACCATATTGCAAAACGCTTAACTGAAGTACGGGCTAAAGCTGGAAAATAATGCTAATTCAAAGTGATTTAATTGTAGTACGTTTTTTTACAACACATATTGAATCACTTTCTGATTCGAACATCAGTGAATGACTAACGTTAAAAATACCCGCCAGAGCGGGTATTTTTTTTGATTACATATTGCGTGAGTATCCTATCAGGTTAATATGAGATAAGTTTTAGAAATCTTAACACTCCAAATATGCTAACCAATTGAAATACTGCACAACGGATGTGTAAATATAATTTAATATGTTTTGGGAGACGCCAGTTGAAAAAAGATACGTTGTTGGAAGAGGTGAAGGCTTTTGATCAGTTAGATGAAGCGGCTTGCGCTGACCCGTTTTCACTTCTTGGGCCTTATCACAGGGCTGAAGGAGTATCACTAAGAGTTTGGATTCCAGGGGCAACTGGAGTAGAACTGATTATTGGAGATGAACCCAGAATTGCGCTGGAAAAATCTGCCGGTAATCAAAGTTGTTTTATTCTGAATCAGGATAGAGACTTAACTTATACACACTACAAGCTTGCCGTTGATTGGGACGGAACAGAGCAGATTATAGATGACCCATACCAGTATCATTCTCTATATCGGGAATTTGAAGAACTGCATACACCAGTGCAAATGTATCACCACATGGGGGCGCAATTTGTCTCTATGGAGCGCGATGGAAATCAAGTTTCAGGCACACGTTTCTTGGTTTATGCTCCGCATGCTTCCGCGGTGAGTCTTATTGGTGATTTCAATTACTGGGATGGCCGTCGTACTCCGATGCAGCGTTTAGATTACGGTATTTGGGGTTTATTTGTTCCAGATCTGCCAGAAGGCTCTCAGTACAAATACGAGATAAAAGGACCAGCAGGGCAAACATTGCCGCACAAAGCAGATCCATGGGGCTTCTCTGCGGAACAACACCCTTCTTTTGCTTCTGTTACCTATAATCATGACCGTTATGATTGGAAAGACTCGGCCTGGAAAGACAGAGCTGTTACAACCAAAACTAAAGAAGCGTTATCTTTTTATGAACTTCATGCAGGTTCATGGAAGCGTAATAAAGATGGTAACTTCTTAACTTATCGTGAGTTGGCTGATGAACTGGTGCCATACTTAGTTGATCTTGGTTATACGCATGTCGAATTAATGCCTATTTCCGAATATCCATTTTATGGCTCTTGGGGTTATCAACCCGTTGGCTTGTTTGCTCCGACTAGCCGTTTTGGTTCGCCAGATGAATTTAAATACTTTATTGATACCTGTCATCAGGCTGGAATCGGTGTGGTTCTGGATTGGGTGCCCGCACATTTCCCATCAGATGATCATGGTTTGGCGAACTTCGATGGAACGCCACTATTCCATGATCCCGACCCCCGTCGTGGTTGGCATCAGGACTGGAACTCCTTTATTTATGACCTAGGTAAAGAGCATGTACGTCGCTTCTTGGTTGCCAATGCCCTTTACTGGTTTGAACAATTCCATATTGATGGTATTCGTGTTGATGCTGTGGCTTCTATGCTTTATCTGGACTACTCACGTAGTCATGATCAGTGGATCCCTAATAGCGATGGTGGAAATGAAAACTACGATGCTATCGCTATGTTTAAGTGGGTGAATGAGGAAGTATATAAACACTTCCCTAATGCCATGACGATTGCAGAAGAGTCAACAGCGTTCCCTGGTGTATCTGCTCCAACCTTTATGGGCGGGCTTGGTTTTGGCTTTAAGTGGAATATGGGGTGGATGCACGATAGTCTCTCTTATGTTCAGGAAGATCCGGTACATCGCAAGTATCATCACAATACGATAACCTTCCCGCTGATTTATGCTCATAGTGAAAATTACGTTTTATCTCTGTCGCACGATGAAGTGGTTTACGGTAAGCGTTCTATTCACAATAAGATGCCAGGTGATGAATGGCAGCAAACGGCAAACTTGAGAGCCTATTTAGGTTACATGTATGGTCAGCCGGGTAAGAAACTGAACTTTATGGGTACTGAATTTGGTCAGACCGCTGAGTGGAACCACGATGACCAATTACAATGGTTTTTACTGGCTTATGAGCGTCATCAGGGTATCTATGCCTTAACGCGTGACCTGAATATGTTATATAAGAATGAATTAGCGATGCATGAGCTAGATTGCGATCCCAAAGGGTTCGAATGGCGACTGCAGGATGCGGATGATTCGAGTATTTTGGCCCATGAGCGTATAAGTGAATCCGGAGAGCGAATTTTGGTGGTCACCAACTTTACGCCGGTACCGCATGATGCATATAGACTTGGCGTTCCGTTCAAAGGTAAATACGATTTATTGCTTAATAGTGATGATACCAAATATCAAGGAAGTGGCTTTGAAGTGGTTAAATCGCTCAATACAGATGATATCTCTAGTGAGAACTTAGCGCAGTCATTACAGTTGAGACTGCCACCATTAGCGACGGTATTTTATAAACTCACATAATTTTTTTTGAGTGGTTTGAATTACCTCAAGCGAAGGTTATTTATTCTTTGATAAATGGATGCGTCTTTTCCTGATATAGGGGAAGGCGCATTTTTAGTTTTTGAAAGGTGTTGAAAACATTAGTCTCTGCAACTTGATTTGCCAACCAGTCGGGTAATAATCCTCCGGGATTGGCATAAACTGAGTAGGCAATATAAGTGCGGCCGTCTTTGAGTTTCTGTAAATACCAATCCGCTCTTACCTCTCTTATGCGGATATAACCTTCCTGCTGGTCAATATAATCAGAACGATCTTTTATTTCCAAAGCTAGAACGCCTTTTTCGGGCTGTGAGTACCGAGAGTAGATAACCATATCCCTGTTCGATGCTGGCCATGGCGCTTGAAACTGGGTAAGCACAATATTCTCAGTGTTAGAAATCGTTTTAAGTATGGTGACTTTCTCTGCATGACTAAGCCATGCATGGATATTGTTGGTGTCTTCTAGTAGATAATAGAAGCCAGAAAAAGTGGTCTGAGTAATGGTTTGAGCGCGCAACTCTATTAAGCCACTTTCATGTGTTAATTGATGAATGATAATGCCATCTTCAGAACGGATAAGCTGCCATAACTTTACGTCACCTTCAGCTTGTGTCGCTGAGGCTATGGGAGCAATGACACTGAAAATCATGACGATGAACGTGAACAGATTTCGAATAACGGGCTCGATAGAAAAAAGTGGCTTGATAGTTAAAAAGTAGAACAATCACTGCCAAATAGCGATTAGAAAAGGGTTACATCAATGAAAATGACGACAGTACAAAAATGCCAAGAGTACAAGTGAGCAGAGACACTACGGTTGTTAATGCGATGATATTAGCGGCTAATGCAGCATTACCCCCCATTGAACGAACCATCACATAACTTGCGGCGGCTGTGGGAGCTGCGCTCATAAAAAAAATAATTCCTATCTCTAATCCTTTAAAACCGAATAATAAAGCCCCTCCGGTGATCAGCAAGGGTGCTAATAACAACTTATTTACGGTAGTGAACCATGTAGAGTACTTTTCACCTTTAAGAGCTTTAATATTTAGTGACCCACCAGTGCAAAGCAAAGCCAGAGGTAATGTCATATTGGCAAAATATTGCCCTGCATTTAGCACCATCTCAGGCACTGGTATGGCTAGGAAGTAAAAGCCTAAGCCTATTAAAATTGAAATGATCAGCGGATTTTTGGTGATGGTTTTTACAATGATAGTGACGGTTTTTAGGACGGATTTCTGTTCACCATGACTTTTGGGACTCAATGCTATGATAGCTAATATATTATAAAGAATGGTCATTGGAGCTACATAGACAGCGGCTAACGCGATACCTGCATCACCGTAGGCATTGGCAACATAAGCCAGTCCGATAATAGCGGTATTTGCCCGGTAGCTGCCCTGTAAAATAACGCCTCTATCCTGAGAATGATTAAACAGTTTTCGACTAAGCAAAGAGATAAAAATAAAGAAAATCAGATTTGCTGTTATTCCAAATACAACTAAGGGTGTACTGCTGGAAAAATCATGTTCAGAACGAACAATGCTGAGAAAAAGTAATGCTGGCAGTGTGACCTGAAAAACCAGCTTTGAAGCAATATCAATAAACTCATCATTAATTAACGCAATGCGTTTGAGAAACACCCCTAGCATTAACATCAGGCAGATAGGGCCAGTGATGGCTGCGGAAAACTGCAACTGTGTTAAAAATTCGGCCATCATTATCTCGTGTCTAAATGTTAACAGACATTGTTACATAGATTTGTTCAACACGTTAACGAGAATATTATCTTCAAGTCCCTTTTTTTCCGTTATGCACTTTGTTGTCTCTTGTGTAGAAAGTTGCCATACAAGAATGTAGATAATTTGTTATAGTTTCGCAGCAAAAATAATAATAAAGGACATAATCGTGAGTGAGAAAATTTATTTTAATACGTCAGGCAAATTTAGTATCAAGCGAAAACTGGTCAATATCACCACTCGTTTGCATCACACTGTTGCTCCTAAGCATGCTAAGCAATTTGCGAAAAATTTATTCTTAACACCCGTTCGAAGTAAGCCAATAAATGAAGAGCCTAGCGGTTTGAGTAAGGGAGAGATTGCGACTTCGGAAGGCATGATTAAAACCTATCGCTTAGGTCAGGGACCGGTTTGGGTGTTGACTCATGGTTGGTCAGGTACAGCAAGCCAGTTCTACCCATTAATGCAACATATCGCTTCACGTGGCTTTACAGCATTAGCTTATGATCAGCCAGGGCATGGCCTTAGTGGTGGAGCCTATGGTCATATTCCAGGCTTCGTGGTTTGTTTGGAAGCGGTGTTAGATAACACTAACGATGTTGCCGGACTGGTAGGTCATAGTATGGGAACGGCATCGGCACTCGAGTGTCGGCATGCTAAGATCGCAGATTGCCCTCTGCTGCTTATTGCTCCGGTACTCGATTATCTAGACAATTTGTTTGGCAGTGTGAGTCGCTCGGGATATTCCATGAAGCTTTTTGAAGCAATCGTTGAAGACCTCCAAGAGCAATATCACTACCCAATTAATATTGTTGACCCTTATGCACATCTAATGAATCGCTCAAATAATACCTATATAGTCCATGATGAGAAGGACAAATTCACTAAGTATTCGGTATCGGTAAAAGCGGCGGAACAAGGCGAACGGGTCACCTTAGTCACAACCCAAGGACAGGGCCATGGAAGGGTGATGAAGTCTCCACAGGTCATGGAGTGTTTTGATAAATTGATTGGATTAGCAGCTAAGTAGGAAAAGCATGATTGAATTTGGTACCCCAGAATATAAAAAAATTAGCTTTATTATGGCGCTGGGGTCGTTCCTTATTTTCTGCAACCTTTATCTGTTTCAGCCGATCCTTCCACAGCTTTCTCAACAACTAGACGTGAGTGCGACCAAAGTTAACTGGATATTTGCGTCAACCACTTTAATGCTTTCTCTTTTTCTAGTGCCCTGGGCCTTGGTATCCGAGTCTTTTGGCAGAAAAAGAGTGATGCTGATCGGCTTATTTGTTCCTCCAATCATTAACCTTATTATGATGTTGGATACCGGCTTTTATAGCATGGTGATTGCTCGAGCCTTCATGGGTATTGCCTTAGCGGCTTTTGCATCAGTCGCTGTTGCCTATATGGC
>ASRM01000065.1_pt1 | contig 19876 bp, 16 predicted proteins | sample 693238 | NCBI WGS metagenome assembly ASRM01 (sample SAMN02169242, study PRJNA158439) | bioreactor metagenome | isolation source: day 74 sample from continuous culture bioreactor inoculated with sediment... | place: Germany: Bremen
CCCATCGCCCATCGCCCATCGCCCATAACCCATAGCCCATCGCCCATAACCCATCGCCCATAACCCATAGCCCATCACCCACAACCCAATCCCCCATTTTTTGCATAAATATCCATATTTTATTCTTTTGCTGTATTTTACCCAGTGAGTAGATTTTTTATTTCTATCGATTAAATAAAAAAGCTACTTCCATTCTTGCCTCGTTACTGGTAAAAATGTTTACGTAGCGTAAAGAAAGACGTACAACGTAAAAAATAAAAATATTACCTCATGGGATTGAAACAGAAATATTTGCTTATCAAGGAGTCAAGATGAAGGCAAGCAAGATTATAGCAACCGCGTGTCTGACGGGTGCAGCACTACTTTCTTCAACTGGCGTTTTAGCTAAAACGTTCACAGTTGCAATATCACAAATTGTAGAGCATCCAGCATTGGATGCGACGCGACAAGGTCTTATAGACGGGCTAAAGACGAAGGGTTACGAGCAGGGAAAAAATCTAGATTTGGATTTTAAAACCGCACAAGGTAATCCAGCGATTGCTGTTCAAATAGCACGTCAATTTGTAGGAGAGCGTCCAGACGTTTTGGTTGGTATTGCAACGCCAACGGCTCAAGCTCTGGTTTCAGCGACACGTGATATCCCAGTGGTATTTACTGCGGTAACTGATCCAGTTGGTGCCAAGTTGGTTAGTAATACAGAAAAACCAGGAAAAAATGTAACGGGTTTATCGGATCTTTCTCCAATTGCTCAGCATGTTGAGTTGATTAAAGAGATTTTGCCTAATGTTAAAACGATTGGTGTTGTATATAACCCAGGCGAAGCAAACTCAGTAAGCTTGATGACGCTGCTTAAAGAAAGCGTAGCAAAAAATGGCCTTGAGTTAGTAGAAGCGACAGCGCTAAAGAGTGCAGATGTACAGAGTGCAACTCAAGCTATCTCAGCAAAATCTGATGTGCTTTATGCGATGATCGACAACACAGTAGCTAGCGCAATCGAAGGTATGACTATTGCGGCTAACCAAGCTAAAACGCCTGTTTTTGCAGCAACAACAACTTATATTGATGCGGGCTCAATCGCTGCTCTAGGTTTCGACTATTACCAAATCGGTGTGCAAACTGCAGATTATGTCGCTGCAATCTTTGAAGGTGAGGAGCCTGGAAATATCCCAGTTCGTATCGCAAAAGGTTCTGACATCGTGATAAACAAAACGGCAGCTGCAAAACTTGGTATTGAGATTCCTCAATCAGTATTAGATCGCGCAACAGCGATTAAATAATAAATAAAAATAGTAGATAGGGCAGACTTTTATGTCTGCCCTGATTGATGACAAAACCTTAAATTTCATTCTGGGATAGATCAATGAAATAGACGATATTTTGTCAGTACACTCATTAAGCAGAAAAGGAGTATTTATGTCTGCTTTTGCATTCTTTGGCGCACTGGAAATAGGGTTGATTTATGGCTTGGTCGCTCTCGGTGTCTATTTAACGTTTAGGGTTTTAGATTTTCCTGATCTCACAGTCGATGGTAGTTTCCCTATGGGAGCAGCGGTTGCCGCTACAGCGATTGTTTCAGGAGTTGACCCTTGGATTGCGACGCTATTAGCCATAGTTGCAAGTGCTATGACAGGATTGGTAACTGCTTTTCTCGCGGTAAAGTGCGGTATATTACATCTCTTAGCTTCTATTTTGACCATGATCGCGGCGTTTTCTATCAACATCCGAATTATGGGCCGTCCAAACATTGCACTTTTGGGCTCAGACACGATTTTGACACCGTTTGAAGCTATGGGGGACTCAATGTATGTCCGACCGCTTGTGGTTGGAATTCTTGTATTAGTTTCCGCCTTCTTCATTGTTCGACTTCTAAATAGCGATTTTGGCTTGGGGCTCAGAGCTACAGGTGTGAACTCCCGTATGGTACGATCTCAGGGAGCGAGTACTTCTTTTTATACTTACTTCTGTCTTGCGTTGTCTAATGCGTTTGTTGGCTTTGCCGGAGCATTATTTGCGCAGACAAACAGCTTTGCTGACGTAACCTCGGGAGTGGGTACAATTGTTGTTGGTTTGGCTGCGGTGATTTTAGGTCAAACTATTATTCCCGGAAGAAAAATTTGGATTGCAGTAACAGCGGTAATTGTCGGCTCGGTTCTATATCGTCTGGCAGTTGCATTTGCACTTAGTTCTGGAATGTTTGGGCTTCAGGCTTCAGATCTGAACTTAGTCACTGCGGTGTTGGTTGCTGCTGCGCTGATTGCACCAAAAATAAAAGGAAACCTAAAAGCAAAAAAGGGCTTAAAGCCAGCTAAGAATAATGTTGTATCTCAGCCGGCTAAACAATCAGGAGAAGTTGCATGATCCATTTAGAAGATATTCAGGTCACGTTTAATCCTGGGACTATTTTGGAAAATAGAGCACTTAGAGGGATCTCAATTGAAGTGCCAGAGCATCAATTTTTAACTGTCATTGGTTCGAATGGCGCAGGTAAGTCTACATTACTTGGTGCTGTAACAGGTGAAACACCGATGATTGGGGGACGAGTACGGATTGATGATCTTGATGTAACGCGTCAGACTGTTGATCAGCGTGCTAGCCAATGTGCTCGTGTATTTCAAGACCCGCTAGCAGGTACTTGTGCCGATTTAACTATTGAAGAGAACATGGCGCTAGCCTATATGCGTGGCAAGCGACGTGGTTGGCACCATAGCTTGTCTAGTAAACGACGTAAGCTATTTCAGGAACGTATTAGTATTCTTGGGCTAGGGTTGGAAGATCGCCTGGGAGATAATATTGGCCTTCTTTCAGGTGGTCAGCGTCAAGCGGTTAGCTTGGTTATGGCGACGCTGTCGGAAAGTAAACTTCTGCTGTTGGATGAGCATACCGCTGCGCTCGATCCTCGAATGGCAGCATTTATCATCGACTTAACCAAAACGATTGTAAGTGAGTTCAATCTTACCGTTATGATGGTCACTCACTCGATGAAAGATGCGCTAGCGTGTGGTGACCGAACAGTAATGCTGCATCAAGGCGAAATTGTTTTAGATGTTGATGGTGATCAACGAGCAAATATGCAAGTACCTGACTTGCTGGAAATGTTTTCGAAAGTTCGAGGGGAAGAGTTGTCGGATGATAGTTTATTACTAAACTAAACTCGTTGATGAAGCTTCTGAGTCCTGCATCTTGAAGTTACTTAGTTATAGAGCAACCAATTAGGTTGCTCTAAGTTATTGTAGCTATTAAGCCAAGGCAGCCTGATAGCGGTAAAGATATTCGACGATGGGCTCTGCGGTATTGAACTTACGAATATCCCTAAAAAGGTTGTCAGCTTCTGTGTATTGCTTGCGTAAATACGCTAACCATTGCTTTACTCTATTGGGATAATAGAGCCCTTTGTCGCCTTTTATCTCATACTGAGAATATTGCAGAAGCAGTGCGATAACTTGATTCCATTTCATCGGTTGATGATTGTATTTAACAACGTTACCTAAGTTAGGCACATTAAAAGCACCACGGCAGACCATTAAGGAGTCAATACCCGTTGCTTCGATGCAGTCTTGACCATCTTGGTAGTTCCAAATCTCACCATTAGCGATCAGAGGGACAGAGACACGTTGCTTTATTTTTTTTATGTATTCCCACTTTATCGCTTCAGCTTTATAACCACCAGATTTAGTGCGGGCATGAACCGTTATTTCATTGGCACCGGCCTGTTCAATCGCATCAACAATATCAAAACACTCATTTGGATCTTCCCAGCCTAAACGAATTTTTGCACTGACAGGAGTATCGGTGGATACGGCATCACGACAAGCTTTTACTATTTGGTACACTTTTTCAGGTTCTTTGAGCAGAGCAGCACCACCGCGACTTTTATTCACCATTTTTGCTGGACAACCAAAGTTGAGGTCAATGCCAGAAGCACCCAGATTTTCAGCCTGAACGGCATTTTCAGCCATCCAGTTGGGTTCTTGTCCAAGTAATTGCACGTAAACAGGCGTACCGGATTTTGTTTTGGCTTGAGTGTTTAATTCCGGGCAGAGACGGGTAAATACATGCTCAGGAAGCAATTGGTCTACAACGCGAACGAACTCAGTCACGCAAAGATCATAGTCATTAATCTCCGTCAATATCTCACGCATTAAATGATCAAGAACACCCTGCATTGGGCCAAGTATAACTCGCATAAAAAAAACAACTCAAAAATAAGGAATCGCGCATTCTACAGAGTTAATAGAGATTCATCTACCGTGCGGCAAAATTACTTACTGCGAGAGTACTTTTCATATATTCTATCTAACCATTTTTATTAAATGACAGATCTTAGATATGCAAAAAATTCAGTTACCACAAGATTGGCAAGGTGAGTCTTCACTATTTCTTGAAGGTGCGATATTAGCTTCCAATTTTGCAGTTAAACCGCTGGAACCTGAATTATGGTGTGATGCCGTTGGGGTTGATAAGGCCGAAGTAGCAACGCTACTGGTGGGCCATATTAATAAACAGCATAACCTGCTGCAGAGAAGTGAATACACCATTTCTGAACTTGATAGTGGGTCTTTATCTGGTCTTGCACAAGGCTTCATGACAGTTTGGCCTTTTGTGGAACCCCAGTACGATAATGTTGCGTTAAATGATGGTGCTTTGAGAATGCTGCATGCGTTATTAACGACATTTATGTTGGCTGTAGATGAAGAACAAACTCAGGCAGAAATGAAAGCTGCAGGAATCGAACAACCACCGACACTCAGTGATTTATTGCCTCAACTTGATTTTATGGTGACGGAAGTTGCATTAGCGGCTGATGAATCAATGCTTGGCGGAAAAGCGCAGAGTGTTAATCCGTATAAAGATATAGGTCGCAATGACCCTTGTCCATGTGAAAGTGGCAAGAAATTTAAACAGTGTTGTGGTAAATAAACTGAATATAAAATAGTGATACTGGCAGAGACAGCTCTGCCAGTATATTCAAGTCACTTCAAGATGCTTGTTCAGCGTTTATTTCTTGTTTGTAGCAAATTGGGCAATGATAATGACAGCAAGAGCGACCAAATTACCTGCAAATATAATAACCAACCACTGAGGCATAGATAGAGTTAAGAACTGCCATACAATCTCGCTACAGTTTCCAGGCGCTTCGAAGTACCAAGGAATCCATTTATTCAATGGAGCCCATTCAGGGAAACGTAGCGGCTCACAAGTTGCGAATATGTTTGTCTGATAATCCACATGTTCGATAGCCAGCATTAATCCCTTATATGCAGCAGCTCCCCATGTAATTAATCCTGTCCAGCGTATGACAGCGTTTTGAGGACTTATCGCGCCGACCATCGCCGCTAAGCCAATAGCAATCATTGCGACACGTTCATATATACACATAACGCAGGGGGCAAGATCCATTATGTGCTGAAAAGAGAGGGCGCATAAAAGGAAAAAGAGACTAAAACTAAAGAGTAGAAGCCAAGAAAGGCGAGAATGAGAAAAATTTTTGACAGGGATAAGAAAATTCACAAATTACATCCTAATAAAAAGCTCTGATTACTCAGAGCTTTTTATAACTAAATGGTTCAATTATCAAGTGTAATTATTAATGGCCACTTGAACTTACCGCACTGCCAACAGCATCAGCTGCGCTTGCTACGTGGTGCGTAATCCAGCCTACATCATACATCCAGGCTGTCATAGGATCCAACAAATAGGCTATGCCAAAAAGACCAACGATAGCGAGTACTATTGTGTAAGGAAGTGCCATGTAAACCATGCGGCCGTATGAAAGGCGAACAAGCGGTGCAAGTGCCGATGTCAGCAAGAATAAGAATGCTGCCTGACCATTTGGTGTTGCAACCGATGGTAAGTTAGTACCGGTATTGATGGCTACTGCAAGCAAGTCAAATTGATCGCGTGTGATTCTTCCTTCAACCAATGCTGTTTTCACTTCATTGATGTATACAGTACCAACGAATACATTGTCAGATACCATGGACAGAATGCCGTTAGCAAGATAGAACATACTTAACTGTTTATCGCCTTCCATCGCGAGTACGCTATCGATAATCGGTGCAAACAGGTGTTGGTCGATAATGACCGCAACGATCGAGAAGAACACGGCAAGTAACGCAGTAAATGGCAGAGCTTCTTCAAATGCTTTTCCAAGCGAGTGCTCTTCGATAACACCAGTAAATGCCGTAGCCAGGATGATCACTGACAGACCGATTAGACCAACGGCGGCAAGGTGAAGTGCCAGACCTACAATCAACCAAACTGCAATTGCCCCTTGAATGTATAGTTTGGCCATGTCTTGTTTAGTACGTTTCTTTTTCTCTTGTTGATCATAGTCATTAAGGATATTACGCACATGTTCTGGTAGTTCAGTACCGTAGCCGAACACTTTGAATTTCTCGACCAACAGGCAAGTGAACATACCAAAAATGAATACAGGTAGTGTGACAGGCAACATTCGAATAATGAATTCGCCAAATAACCAACCCGCCTGATCAGCAATAATTAGGTTTTGTGGTTCACCTACCATTGTCATTACACCACCAAGTGCTGTACCAACACCTGCGTGCATTAATAGCGAACGCAAGAATGAGCGGTAGTTGTCTAAATCTTCACGTGTTAGCTCAGAAAGATGGTCATCCATTGTATGATCATGGGAGGCATTAGAGCCTTTTCCTGAAGCAACCTTATGATAGATTGAGTAGAATCCGATGGCCACGCTGATAACAACAGCGATAACCGTCAATGCGTCTAGAAAAGCAGATAGGAAAGCTGCGGTGAAACAGAAGGCAACAGAAAGAAGTGCTTTCGAACGGATACCCAGCAATATTTTAGTAAAGATAAATAGCAGAAGCTGTTTCATAAAATAGATACCAGCTACCATGAAGATCAATAGTAGTAGAACTTCTAGATTACCTTCTATTTCATGCATTACTTGCGCTGGACTGGTCATTCCAATGGCAACTGATTGAATTGCGAGTAGACCACCAGGTTGCAGTGGATAACATTTTAATGCCATTGCCAGTGTAAAGATGAACTCAACAACCAGCATCCAACCCGCTACAAATGGGTTGACTAGGAAAAATACAATTGGGTTAATAACAAGGAAGGCAACAATGGTAAGCTTGTACCAGTCTGGAGCTTTACCAAGGAAATTTTTGATAAAAGCGTTTCCGAGTGAAATCGGCATGTTAATACTCTTAATGTTTAGTAATTACTTATCTTTATGTTTGCGTGTAGTTGTATTTTTGAAACAATCCATTCTGGACAACTAAGGAAAAACAATAAAAAAACACTGTCTAATTTGCTTTTTTATTGTCTAAGCCATTGAATAGACAAACACTCCATGTCTCATTCATGCAAGACCAATGATTTCTTAAGAATTTAAATCATATAAACCCTTAAGGGCATATAGTTCATGGCATGTGCAGAATAAAACGCGCATAGCATATCACGGATGTTTATGATTTCTTACAATTTTATTGGTGTAATGACGAGTCGAACTTTGATATAAAAATACCTCATTCAAATGGTAGTTAAAACAAATACTTAATGAATTTCGTATGGATGAAGTTAACATGGTTGAAACTAATAATTCTACGCGTTACCTCTAAATTATTAGGGTTTTTTATCGTTTTAATCACGATTATTTTGACTAAGACGTGATGTTTCCCTTTGTTCGATCATACTGTTAGGTTTTCGCATCGTTTAACTGGTGGTATGATGAGTCATCGACCTCATAATAACTACTCGGATATATCATTACATGGTCATTAAGGCAAAAAGCCCTGCAGGATTTGCAGAAAAGTACATTATAGAAAGCATCTGGAATGGTCGCTTTCCTCCGGGCTCCATATTACCGGCAGAGCGAGAATTATCCGAACTTATTGGTGTGACTAGAACGACGTTACGTGAAGTATTGCAACGACTGGCTCGTGATGGCTGGCTTACTATCCAACATGGTAAACCAACTAAGGTCAATCAGTTTATGGAGACATCGAGTCTGCATATTTTGGATACTTTGATGACATTAGACTCGGATAATGCACTAAGCATTGTTGAGGACTTATTAGCAGCCCGCACTAATATCAGCCCAATTTTTATGCGTTATGCATTTAAAGCAAACAAAGAAACGTCAGAGAGAACTATCGAGACCGTTATAGAGTCTTGTGAAAGTTTATTAGCAGCCGAGTCTTGGGACGCGTTTATCGCTTCATCTCCTTACGGTTCCAAAATTACTCAGGCAATTAAAGATGATGAAAAAGATGAGCAGAAACGTGAGGCGGCTTTATTAGCTAAAACGTTTAATTTTTACGATTATATGCTGTTCCAACGCTTAGCCTTCCATTCTGGTAATCAGATATATGGACTGATATTTAACGGAATTAAGAAGCTGTATGATCGAGTAGGGAATTTCTACTTCTCTAACCCTGATGCAAGAAAACTAGCACTTGAATTCTACAGTGAACTGCTGGTGATATGTAAAAGTGGTGAGCGTGATAAGCTTCCGACTGTGATTCGAAATTACGGTTTGGCAAGTGCACAGATTTGGACTCAGATGCAGACCAACCTACCGACTGACTTTACAGAAGACGATCATTAATACTTCAGTGTTGAAAGGCACTGTTAAGTTTACATGACGAGATCAAATAAGCCCGCTATATAATAGCGGGCTTATTGCTATACAAGGTATACGGTTACATAACGCGCATACCTGGTTTAGCACCTTCCTGTGGTTCTAGAATCCAAATTTCTTCACCACCGGGGCCAGCAGCAAGTACCATCCCTTCAGACATGCCAAACTTCATTTTTCGTGCTTTTAGGTTCGCTACCATGACAGTATGTTTGCCTACTAGATCTTCAGGTTTATATGCCGATTTAATTCCTGCAAATACCTGACGTGTTTCCCCTCCAATATCCAGTTGGAGTTTAAGCAATTTGTTTGCTTTTGGCACCTCTTCACAAGAGATTATTTTTGCAACACGAAGGTCCACTTTTGCAAAGTCATCAAACTCTATTTCATCAGCAATAGGGTCTTTACTTAGTTCGGTCTCAGTCGCTTTGGCGATTGCGGCTTTTTCAGCAGCAGTATCTTCTTTTGAGGCTTCTACCATAGCTTCTACTTTCTTAGGATCGATGCGGTTGAACAAAGCTTTGAATTTAGTGAGCTCGTGATCAGTGAGTGGCGTTGCTATGGCTTCCCAAGTGAGCTCTTGGTTCAAGAAGCTTTCTGTACGGTTGGCTAGTTCTGGCATGACAGGTTTTAAATAGGTCATTAGAACACGGAACAGGTTAATACCGACAGAACAGATATCTTGTAGTTCTTGGTCTTTACCTTCTTGTTTAGCCACAACCCAAGGTGCTTTTTCATCAACGTATTGATTTGCTTTGTCAGCTAGTGCTGTAATTTCACGAATTGCTCGGCTAAACTCGCGGGCTTCGAAAAGCTCTGCAATTTTATCCGCAGCATCAGCAAACTCTTTATATAGTGCCGGTTCAGCAAAATTAGCAGATAATTTACCGTCAAAGCGCTTGCTGATGAAGCCTGCATTTCGAGACGCTAAGTTAACAATCTTATTGACGACGTCAGAGTTAACTCGTTGAGTAAAGTCCTCAAGGTTTAGGTCTAGGTCATCGATACGGCTGTTTAGTTTAGCGGCATAGTAATAACGCAGGCACTCAGGGTCCAAATGATTGAGGTAGGTAGCTGCCTTAATAAACGTGCCTTTAGACTTAGACATTTTAGCGCCGTTTACGGTCACGTAACCATGAACAAAGACATTATTAGGTTTACGGAAACCAGAACCTTCCAGCATTGCTGGCCAGAATAGACTGTGGAAATAAACAATATCTTTGCCGATGAAGTGATAAAGCTCAGCTTGGCTATCTTTTTTCCAGTATTCATCAAAGTCTAGGTCATCACGCTTATCGCATAGATTTTTGAAAGAGCCCATGTAGCCGATAGGCGCATCAAGCCAAACGTAGAAAAACTTATTCTTTTCGCCTGGGATTTCAAAGCCGAAATAAGGCGCATCACGAGAAATATCCCACTGTTGAAGTCCTGATTCAAACCACTCTTGCATTTTATTTGCGGTTTCTGTTTGAAGAGAACCAGATCGAGTCCACTCTTGCAACATGCTTTCGAATTGTGGCAGATCGAAGAAGAAGTGCTGTGAATCTTTCATTTCCGGAGTGGCTCCAGAAACGGCTGACTTAGGGTTGATAAGATCTGTAGGGCTATAGGTTTCGCCACAACTATCACAGTTATCACCGTACTGGTCTTCAGACTTACATTTCGGACAAGTGCCTTTTACGAAGCGATCCGGCAAAAACATCTCTTTCTCAGGGTCGAAAAGCTGAGAAATTGTGCGGCTAGTGATAAAGCCATTGTCTTTTAAACGAGTATAAATGAGCGACGCTAGCTCGCGGTTTTCTTCACTGTGAGTGCTGTGATAATTATCGAAACTAATATCAAAGCCAGCAAAATCTTTTTGATGCTCTTCACTTACTGCAGCGATCATCTCTTCTGGTGTAATTCCCATCTGCTGTGCTTTAAGCATTATTGGAGTGCCGTGAGCGTCGTCTGCACAGATGAAGTTTACAGTGTTGCCTCGTAGGCGCTGGTAACGAACCCAGATATCCGCTTGTATATGCTCAAGCATATGGCCAAGGTGGATTGAGCCGTTAGCGTACGGAAGGGCACAAGTTACCAAAAGTTTTCTTGGATCAGTTGCCATACTTAATAATTCGCTTTAGTTGGAAGATGAAAATAGGAGGTAATACTACCTTATGAGATGACTTACTCCAAGAAGGTAAAGATTGATTCCGTAAGATTTTTAAGGTTTAGATAAGTCTTTGGCGGTGTTAGCATATGAACAAACAATACTTAACTGTAAAATAGCATCAATGTACCAGCAAGCATGAACGCTATTGCTTGAGGCCAGGAGTAACTAATCATGCCAAGTTTTGAATCCAAATCGTCTGTATGCCAATGGTTAAATCAATTTCAGCACTCTCTATTAATAGAAGCATGGAGTGAGCATGAGAATATCGTCAAACTATTAAAAAACGGAAAAGTACAAATTACACTGCCGTTTCCTTCTCGTTCGCTACAAAACGCATTGTTAGCCTGGCTGGAGTCACAACCACAAGATACATCATTTATTGAACTTGAGCTAAGCGTTGCAGCGCTAGAAACCCAGGTTATGTCTGACTTGAAGACAGTGAAAAATATTATCGCCGTCACCTCAGCCAAAGGCGGGGTGGGGAAATCAACGTCTGCGGTTAATTTGGCGTTAGCACTTAAAGCTCAAGGGGCTTCTGTTGGGTTGTTAGATGCCGATATTTATGGTCCTTCAGTACCAATGATGCTTGGAAAGGAAGATGAATCGCCGGACGTACGTGATGAACAGTTTATGATTCCAATTGAATCATTTGGGTTGCATACGAATTCTATTGGTTATTTAGTCGATAAATCTGAGGCGGCCATTTGGCGAGGGCCTATGGCGTCAAAAGCGTTGGGCCAACTGCTGAATGAAACTGATTGGCCAGAACTTGACTACTTGGTTATTGATATGCCACCGGGAACTGGTGATGTGCAGTTGACGCTGTCGCAAAACATTCCAGTAACCGGAGCTATTATCGTAACAACACCACAAGATCTCGCTCTTGCAGATGTTCGAAAAGGCATTTCGATGTTTGAAAAGGTAAATGTGCCAGTTTTGGGTATCGTTGAGAACATGAGCTATCATATTTGTGGTCATTGTGGAGAGAAAGAATTTATTTTCGGCACAAATGGCGCAGCAAAAATGGCTCAAGAGTTCGGTACATCTCTACTTGCACAGGTGCCATTGCATATCTCTATGCGCGAGGATATAGACTTGGGGAAACCAACGGTCGTTGCTCGCCCTGAGAGTGAGCATGCGCAAATCTACCTTTCTCTTGCCGAGAGACTTGCCAGCCAAATGTACTGGGCTGGAAAGTCTAAACCTGAAAGTATTCCGTTTACTGCTTTAAGTTAGTAAAAAATAACCGTTGAAGGGCAAAAAATCATTTTTTGTCCTTCAAGTGGTGATTCACTTGATACAAAACCTAGCAACTCGCCTGCGAACCTCCTATAATCGGGCGGTTTATTCAATTGTCACCAAGTGCGAATCATGTCTGAAAATAATAAATGCGTCATAGTCGGTATTGCCGGCGCGTCTGCTTCCGGAAAAAGTTTAATCGCCAGTACGATTTACGGGGAGCTTCTTGAAAAAGTAGGTGATCACCAAATAGGTGTCATCACTGAAGATTGCTATTATCGAGATCAAAGTCACCTAAGCATGGAAGAGCGAGTTAAAACTAACTACGATCATCCAAGTGCTTTGGATCATGATCTGCTTTGTGAGCATCTGGAACAGCTAATTGCTGGTAACCCGGTAGAAGTACCAGAATACAGTTATACAGAGCATACTCGCACTGAAAATACAGTAACAATGACACCTAAAAAAGTCATTATCTTGGAAGGGATATTACTGCTAACCGATCCTCGTTTACGTGAGTTAATGCACGCATCAATTTTTATGGATACTCCTCTTGATATCTGCTTATTACGACGTGTAACTCGTGATGTGCAAGATCGTGGCAGAACGATGGAATCGGTATTGAAGCAATACCAAAAAACGGTTCGTCCTATGTTTATGCAGTTTATTGAACCGTCAAAACAATATGCAGATATTATTGTTCCTCGTGGTGGTAAGAATCGAATCGCGATTGATGTGTTAAAAGCACATATTGCTAAACTTTTGAATTCATAACAATATACCGTAACGTTATGCAGCAGAAGGTCGTGGTAACTATCTGAGTTACCCGATAAATATCTAATTGAAAAAATGGCACTTTATGTGCCTTTTTTTGTCCTAAAGTTTTAGCATATGTATAAATTACTTCAATAGGCTCGGTAGTCATTGTTTGCTTTTTCGACCGGGTACAAATATTTGTAATCTGGTAGAAGTGGAATGTATATCTTTAAAATGAATCGATTAAAGTGGTTCTAGAATATTAATAATTAGGAATGAATCCGATGAAAAAGCTGTTATTTATTATAGGGATCCCGGTTTTGGCCGCCATAGTTGCTATTACTGCACTTCTATTATTTGTTGACCCTAATCAATTTAAGCCACTTATTGCAGAGCAGACTAAAAAACAAACTGGTCTGGATTTGGTGATTGATGGTGATATTTCATGGCGGATTTTTCCAACGTTGGGTTTATCTCTAGGTAAAACCGAAGTAAAAAACCCTCAAGGCTTTCAAAGCGAAAATTTACTAAAGATCAATGCTATTGGTGTTGATGTTGCTGTGGTTCCCTTGTTCAGCCGTGAATTAATGGTAGGCAATGTCTTGTTGGATGGGGCTGAAATTTATCTAGAAACATTAAAAGATGGCCGGAGCAATTTAGACCGACTAACCAAAAAAAGTGAACCAGTTACAACGCTGGAGAAGCAGCCCTCCACGGAAAAATCACAAAAGGTACCTGAAACGGTTACTAGTGCGAGTGCTGCACAAGAGTGGAAGATTAACCTTGCAGGCGTGTCTGTCTCCAATGCTTCATTAGAAATTCGTGATGCTGTTAAAGACAGTTACACCAAACTGTACGATGTTGGCTTGTCGGTATCGAAGTTTGCTTTTGACCAGTGGACTGAAGTGACATTTGAAGCCAAGGGTCGAAATAACCTACAAGCTTTTACGGCAAAAGGACAGGCTGAATTTACCTTGTCTCAAGGATATGCTTCTTACAAATTAAGAAATATAGTTTTAGATTCAACGTTTGATGATCCGGCGACCCGTATTTCTTTAGCTAAAGTCGAGTTGGATACATTGGATTTTGATAGCACGAATAAGTTAATCGTTACAGTTAAGGGTAAGGCTTCAGACCTTGATCTGGACTTAACCTTACATTCCGACTTAATCGTAGATAAAGCCATAAGCCAGATCCAACTAAAGAGTATGGATCTGAAAACGAAGTTAGTTGGCAGTGCATTACCTCAGTCGCCAATGATAATTTCCGCGCAATCGGATTTTGAGTTTGATTTAAACAGTCAGTTAATATCCTTGGAATTGAAAAAGCTGGTACTCAATGCGATTGAGCTTGATGGTAACGCGACGGTTCAGCTTACAACTCTGCCCAAAATTCGATTTGCATTACATAGTAAAAATATCGATGTGGGTGCATTCTTAGCTGGAAAAGAAACCACCCCATCAGCGAAACCTGAGCCGGAAGAAAAAAGTACCTCAGGCAAATCTGTACCTTCAAGTACTAATGACGTAGCGAGTGCTAAAAATGAAGTTGAGCCTGACTTGACGGCACTCAATACACTCGATGTGCAAGGTAAAGTGAGTATTGATAAATTTAAAGCGAATAATACTCACATGCAGAATGTTATAGCAGAATTTATTGTGAATCGCGGTGTTGTAGAACTGAAGTCATTCACTTCTGATCTGTATCGAGGCTCAATTAATGCGACGGCTTATTTAGATGGGCGTAAGGTGCCTGCGACTTATTGGGCTAAAAAGCAGATAAAAAATGTCCAAGTGCAACCGTTGCTCAAAGACGCTGCGAACAACGATATGCTGGAAGGAACGGGCAATATTGATGTGAATGTTAAAGGCAAAAGCTTAATACCAGAAAACATTAAGCAAAACCTTGCTGGTAGCGTCAAAATTACCTTTGCTGACGGAGCGGTAAATGGAATAAATGTTGCTCAAATTATTCGTACTAACTACGCAACGATAAAAGGCCAAAAAATCGAAGAGAGTGCAAAGGAATCGAAAAAAACAGATTTCAGCGCTATGGGCGCGACACTAATTTTGTCCCAAGGTGTAATGACGACAAATGACCTATCTATGCAATCACCTCTGCTTCGGTTGCGTGGTGAGGGTTATGCAAACTATCTAAAGGAAACTATGGATATGGAGCTAAACACTTCCATCGTCGGTACATTAGAAGGACAGGGCGGTAAAGATATCAATGAACTTAAAGATGTAACGATTCCAGTGCGTTTATTTGGTAAGTGGACTAAACCAGAGTATGAAATCGAGTTTGATAAGCTTTGGAAGAAACTGGAAAAAGAGAAGAAGAAGCAACTAGAAAAAAAGGCAGAGAAAGAAGTAAACAAATTTTTGGATAAAAGCATCAAGGATGAGAAAACCAAAGCGCTTGCCGATCAGTTGCTCAAGAGTTTGTTTAATTGATACATTAATAACTAGTATTAAAATAGGAGCTGAAAAGCTCCTTTTTAATGCCTCTCGAAAAGAGCCAGGATAACACCTGCTCCCTATTTACCAGTCAACACCTTTAAGTGCTTTTACTCCAGACTCAAAAGCATGTTTAACATTTTTAACTTCCGAAACGGTATCTGCAATTTCGATAAGAGAGCGATGAGCCGCTCTGCCAGTTATAATGACAGATTGCATTTTAGGTCGGTTTTGCAAGGCTTCGATGACTTCATCAAGTTCAATATAACCGTAGTTCACCATATAAGTAAGTTCATCAAAAAGAATGACATCGATTGAATCGTCTTTCAGCATTCGTTTACATTCTTGCCATACTTGTTGTGCAGCCTGTGTATCTGTGTCTTTATTTTGAGTTTCCCAGGTAAAACCTGTCGCCATAACCTGAAATTCTACCCCAAGCTTTTCTAATAAGTTCCGCTCACCGTTATCCCATGTTCCTTTAATAAACTGAGCGACGGAACAGCTCTGACCATGTCCGGTAGCGCGGGCAATGGTACCAAAGCCAGATGTGCTTTTTCCTTTACCATTACCGGTAATTATCAGTAGTAGGCCTCTCTCTTCCTGCGCAGCTTCAATCTTGGCGTCAACTTTCTGTTTCACTTTTTGTTGCCGTTCTTTGTGACGAGCTTCTTTTGTTTGCTGAGAAGACATGTGATTCCTTTTCTATTATGAGCGTAGAAGACTATCATAAATGAAGTATAGCCGAGTAAAAACCTCGAATTTTTGGTGGTCAATATGAAAAAGATTCTAGTTGTCTGCATGGGTAACATTTGTCGTTCACCTACTGGAGAAGCGGTACTTAAATCTACCGCTGAGCGGTTAGGTATAGAAGTGGAAGTGGATTCTGCTGGAACGATTGATTATCACACTGGTGATGAGCCTGACTATCGAGCAAGAACCGCTGGCGAAAAGCGGGGGTACTCGTTTGAAGGTATTTACGCACGGCAGATACAGGTGGCTGATTTTGATTATTTTGATTTGGTTCTGGCGGCAGATAATGACAATATCGATGATTTAATGGATGTTTGCCCTCCGGAATATGCACATAAAGTAACATTATTTTTGAGCCACTCTGATTCTGAATACAACGAAATACCTGATCCATATTACGGTGGAGACAATGGGTTTGAGTTGGTATTAGATTTGATTGAAGAGGCAAGTGTGAGTATTTTGAAGCGCTTATAAACAAATTGGGGTCAGACCCCAGCTAAAAGCTGAGGTCTGACCCCGGTAGACGCTAATAAAGGATTAACCAGCAAGTACGTCGGTTGCAACTTTATAACTTGGGTCTTCTTTGATGTTTATTTCCACCAAGCTGCCTGCTTTTTCTAAAAGCGTACGGCAATCCGGGCTCAAGTGACGAAGATGAAGAGTTTTACCTAGCGCGGTATATCTTTCTGCAACGGTCTCAATTGCTTCGATAGCAGAGTGGTCTGCAACACGAGAACCACCAAAATCTACAATCACATCTTGCGGGTCGTTTTTAGCATCGAATAATTCTAAAAAGTTTGCCGCTGAGCCAAAGAAGATAGGACCATTGATATGGTAGACCTTAGAGCCTTCGCTGTTAAGCTGGCTGCTTGCGTATATGTGTTTAGCGTGCTGCCATGCAAACATAAGTGCCGAGGTAACAACACCAACAGCAACAGCGACAGCAAGATCTGTCAATACGGTTACTACAGTAACCAAAACGATAACGAAGAAATCTTGTTTTGGTACACGACGAGCCAATTTAAATGTGGCCCATTCAAACGTACCAATAACCACCATAAACATAACACCAACCAGTGCAGCTAGTGGGATCATTTCAATCAACGATGAAGCGAATAGAATAAAGAACAGTAGCGCAAGTGCAGCAACAATTCCTGACAGTCTTCCACGTCCACCAGAGTTTACGTTGATCATGGATTGGCCGATCATGGCGCAGCCACCCATAGCGCCGAAGAATGAACAGGCAACGTTAGCAAAACCCTGACCTACACATTCTCTATTCGCTTGTCCACGAGAGTTTGTCATCTCATCAATCACAGTCAGTGTAAGAAGTGATTCAATGAGGCCAACTGCAGCGAGAATAATGGCGTAAGGTAAGATGATTTGTAGTGTTTCTAGATTAAACGGTACAAACGGAATCGCAAATGTTGGTAAGTCACCAGCAAGAGTCGCATTTACATCTCCTGACATGGTTCGTAGAAAGTCAACGACTGTGCGTGTTTCAAGACCAAGTAAGTGAACGATTAATGTGACAGAAACGATAGCAACTAATGAAGATGGTACCGCTGTAGTAAACTTAGGCAAGAAATGAATAATTGCCATGGTTAGACCAATCAGACCAAGCATTATGGCCATTTGGTCGGTTGGTAACCAAGTAATAATGCCATCGATACCAGGGGCTTTGAACTGGCCAAGTTGCGCAAGGAAGATAACTATCGCCAGACCATTTACAAATCCGATCATGACTGGATGAGGAACCATCCGGATAAATTTGCCTAGCTTGAATATACCTGCTGAGATTTGCAATATACCAGCGAGTAGTACAGCAGCAAATAAGTATTGGACACCGTGTGTCGCAACTAGACTGACCATTACGACAGCCATTGCGCCAGTAGCACCAGATATCATGCCAGGGCGGCCACCAAATACAGAGGTGATTAGACCTACAATAAATGCAGCATAAAGACCAACCATTGGGTCTACGCCAGCGACAAAGGCAAATGCCACTGCTTCGGGTACTAACGCAAGTGCAACAGTAAGACCGGAAAGGATATCATTCTTCGCAGAATGACTAGAAAACTGAGGAAATTCAAACATTTTGGCTCATTATTTAAAGATAAAGACGCTATCCCAATCTTTATTGAACCTAAAGCCAAACCGTATGTAAAAAGATGCTTTAAATACAATTGTGATCGGACACCTGTTAAGTGGCCGCATGCTACAGAAAAGTGTGATTAAGTTCAAGATTAATAAATTAATACGAGTAGGAAATTAAATAATTAAGTAATAAAAACCGTATTTAAATAATTTTCAGCTATAAATTGATAGAAAAGCATAATTTGTTCTGCATATCATGGGGGACGACCAAAGGGGCATATCCATACTTAAGTTATCTGTATCAGCTCAGTATTATCGGATGTCCTGATTTTGGATGTTTAATTACCTGTGTTGGCCATTGATAAACGTCTGAAATTATTTGTTCTGTCAGAGTTTCCCAAGGGCTCCCATCAGCGACGAGTTTTCCGTCATTTAGTATTAGAATTCGGTCAGCGTATTGGGCGGCTAAATTGAGATCATGAATCACAGCAATAACTGAAGCGCCTTCGCGGGCGAGCGATTTTACCAACTTCAATGTTTGATGCTGGTGAGACAAGTCTAGGGAAGACGTCGGTTCGTCCAATAACATGACCCGTTTATCTCCACCTTGGGCCAGTTGGGTGAGTATTCGAGCAAGGTGAACCCGCTGTTTCTCACCGCCTGAAAGGCTGGGGTATAACCGGTTGGCTAGATGAATAATGTCTGTCTGGCGCATATTATCAGTCGCAATCTTTGCAATACCTTTCTGTGTTTCATTCAATGTTAAACCACCAAGTTCAACGACTTCTCTTACGGTAAAGTTAAATGTTAAGTTGCTCGATTGCGGCAAAACAGCCAGATGTTTTGCCAGTATTGAGCCTTTCCATTCGCTGGAGCATCGACCAAAGTATTCGACGCTGCCGCCAGCCTGCCATTCATGGGTAATGACTTTAAGTAAGCTACTCTTCCCAGTACCGTTGGGGCCGAGCAGAATTGTTAATTCATTTGGTCTGAAGCAAACAGAAAGATCATCAAGGATAGTCTTATTGCCTAACCGCAGGTTAAGGTGTTTTGCTTTTAGTGCACTTTTCTGCATCACATCCGTCCTCTCTGCTTTACCAACAACCAAATAAAGAAAGGTGCACCGATCAGTGCGGTAATGATGCCAACAGGTATATCTAACGGTGGTTTGATTGTTCGGGCTACGATATCGGCGATAAGAAGTAATAACGCCCCCACAATCATTGACAGAGGCAATAATGAACGGTGATTCGGGCCAGACATAATACGACCAAGGTGAGGAACGATTAAGCCTATAAATCCAATAACACCTGCCAGAGAGACAGTAATGCCTACCCCCGCTGCGGTAAGTAATATTAATCGACGCTTAAGAGCCTGAACATTTATACCCATATGTTTGGCTTCAGGTTCACCCAGTAATAGCGCATTTAGCTTGTCCGCATCGCGAAAGAAAGAAAAGAAAAGAATGATAAGGCTGGTAAAAGCGAGTCCAATTCCCGGCCAACTTGCACCAGCCAATGACCCCATTCTCCAAAGAGACAGGTCACGTAAAGCTTTGTCATCTGCAAAATAATTCATTAAGCCTAACCCTGCTCCCGCAAGTGCACTAATAGCAACACCAGCAAGCAGCATCATACTCACCGAGGTGCCATTTTGACTTGTTCCGACTTGATACACGATGAGAGTGGTAATAGTCCCGCCAAAGAACGAAAAAACAGGAATGGTGCCAAAAAGAAGAACGTTAGGATAATTGGTAGCTAAACTGCCGAATAGAACAATAGCAATGGCGGCTCCAAG
>ASRM01000068.1_pt1 | contig 19590 bp, 15 predicted proteins | sample 693238 | NCBI WGS metagenome assembly ASRM01 (sample SAMN02169242, study PRJNA158439) | bioreactor metagenome | isolation source: day 74 sample from continuous culture bioreactor inoculated with sediment... | place: Germany: Bremen
TTATTGGCCCCTGCTCTGTGTTACTGATTTTTACCGTAGAATGACTATGCTTTCAAATCAGTGCCTTGATCAGAAGCCAATAAATTCTCGCTGAACAAGCACCTTGAGGTTACTTGAGTATAAGGTGGTTTAACTTGAAAACATTTTTTGTTTCGGGCCGTTATCGCTGCTTTGTTTTTAACTTCAATCGCATGGCGTGTAATACTGGTTCGGTATAACCGCTTGGTTGCGTGCATCCTTCAAAGACTAATTCGCATGCAGCCGAAAATGCAACACTGGTATCAAGATCTGTAGCCATGTTGACATAACTTGCGTCACCGACATTTTGCTCATCAACAATAGCGGCCATACGTTTCATGGTTTGCATCACTTGCTCTTTTGTGCAAATGCCATGACGTAGCCAATTCGCAATATGCTGACTGGATATACGTAATGTTGCTCTATCTTCCATTAAACCGATATTATTAATGTCGGGCACTTTAGAGCAGCCAACACCTTGATCTATCCAGCGAACAACATAGCCTAAAATCCCCTGAGTATTGTTATCCAACTCATTTTGAATATCATCTGCTGTGAGCTTCTGGTCACCAAGTAACGGAATAGTAAGAATATCATCTACATTCGCTCGATCACGGCTGCGCAATTCTTCTTGACGGCTGGGAACACTAACCTGATGGTAATGTAAAGCATGCAATGTCGCTGCGGTTGGGGAAGGAACCCATGCCGTATTAGCACCTGCTTGTGGGTGTCCGATTTTGCTGGCCATCATTTTGGCCATATTGTCAGGCTCTGGCCACATACCTTTACCAATTTGTGCATGGCCTTGCAGCCCACAGGCTAAACCAAGATCAACATTTTGGTCTTCATAAGCACTAATCCATGTCATGGTTTTTAGTTGTACTTTAGGCGCAAATGGACCGGCCTCCATACTGGTATGAATTTCATCACCAGTTCGGTCCAAAAAGCCTGTGTTAATAAAGACCACTCGCTCTTGAGCGGCACGAATACACTCTTTTAAATTAACCGACGTACGACGCTCTTCGTCCATAATACCGACTTTGATGGTATTGCGTTCTAAACCCAGCGCATCTTCTATACGACCAAATAACTCTGATGTAAAAGCAACTTCTTCAGGGCCGTGCATTTTAGGCTTAACAATATTAATACTGTTCGCTGTTGAGTTTTGATATGGGCTATTACCTTTTAAGTCATGCATCGCTATCAATGACGTTATCATACCGTCCATGATGCCCTCGGGAACTTCATTGCCACTGGAATCTAAAATCGCAGGGCTGGTCATCAAATGTCCAACGTTGCGAATAAACAACATGCTACGGCCCTTTAAGCAAATTTCACCACCATTTACACTGGTGTAGTGACGATCTGCATTTAGGCTGCGCACTAATGTTTTGCCATTTTTTTCAAATGACTCTTGTAAATCACCTTTCATTAACCCAAGCCAGTTTTTGTAGGCCAGCGCTTTATCTTCCCCATCTACCGCGGCAACAGAGTCTTCGCAATCCATAATCGTGGTCAAAGCAGACTCAATCACTACGTCTTTTACACCAGCCATATCCAACTGACCAATTAAGGTTTCCGGATCAATTTGAATTTCAAAATGCAGATTATTATGCTTTAACAATATGGCAGCAGGCGTTGAATTTTCACCTTGATAACCAATAAGCTGCGAAGCATCCATTAAGGTTACTTGCTCTCCGTTATTTAGCGTAGCAAGCAAGGTATTACCAATACTGTAATTGGTTACCTCTTTATGTGACGCTCCGTTTAATGGCGCAGCGCTGTCTAAAAATTCACGGGCATATGTAACCACCCGAGCACCACGAACTGGGTTAAATTGCGTGCCTATTTCCGCCCCATTCTCCTCACTGATAACGTCAGTACCATAAAGCGCATCATAAAGACTGCCCCACCGTGCATTGGCAGCATTAAGAGCGAAGCGAGCATTCATTATTGGAACCACTAATTGCGGACCAGCCTGAGTCGCAATTTCTGGCTCTACATTCGCGGTTGTCACATGAAAATCATCACCTTCGGTGACCAGATAACCAATATCTTGTAAGAACAATTTGTATTCAGCAGGATTAAACTTTTGCTCAGAACGCGCTTTATGCCAGCTATCAATTTGACTTTGCAGTTCATCACGCTTGAACAAAAGAGCCCTGTTTTTAGGCGCCAGGTCATCAAGAATGCTTTCAAATGCTTGCCAAAAATCGTCAGCCTTAATATCGGTTCCAGGAATGATTTGCTGATTAACTAATGCATAGAGGGTGCTATCAATTTGCAAGCTGCCCTGTTGAATACGATTACTCATAGGATCTCTCTAGGTTTTTGCCGATGATAATGTAATTAAAAGTCTAAATAGATGAGGATAATTTAGATAATTTATACTTTTTATGTTCAGTATTTTCTACATGAATAAAGCAAACAAAACCATTAGATCATTGCGTCACTTTCTATTTCCTTAGCCACACTTTTTATCAGGCGGCGCATCCACTGGTGACCGGGGTTACTCTGCAATAGTGGACTCCAGGCCATTTTTAATTCAAATGGTTCAACAGGAAAAGGAACTGGCTTGATCATCAGTTTTGGGTTATTTATCTGTAACTTAGCGGCTTTAGTGGGAATAGTAACGATCAGATTTGTCTGCTCCGCCAACAAGACTGCAGCAAGGTAGTGCCGTGTAAAGACGGTTATATTACGTGTCTTATCAATACTCATTAAGGCAGAATCTACCCAACTCAAATTTTGCGAATCGCTCGGGTTAACACCAACTCCTGTTCCCATGCCTGTTTTACTGATCCATACATGCTGTGCTTGAAGGTAAGCATCGAGATCAAAGTGCTGTGCAGCGGGGTTATCACGGCTAAAGAGACAAGAGAAAGTATCGTGCCAGATGTTTGTCTGGTGAAATGATTGTGGAATATGGTCAAAGCGGTTGATCACTATGTCAACGGTACCTTGTTCAACATCTTGATAGCTAACGTCACTGGGAGTCATAATATCGAGACGAATCTTGGGAGCTATTTGGCTTAGTCGTTTCAATAGTGCAAGAATCAAAGTAGATTCTGTATAGTCACTGGCCATTATCCGAAATAATCTGTCACTATCCTCTGCGTTAAATTCAGCAGTAGGCTGAACGGCTTTCTCAATACTCGCCAACACATTTCTGACTATGGGCTGTAACTTTTGAGCGCGTTCAGTTGGAATCATCCCTTCACTGGTTCTTATTAGTAAAGGATCATCAAATAAATCTCTTAGCCGTCGAAGTCCATTGCTCATCGCTGGCTGAGTAATCCCTAATTGACTCGCTGATCGAGTAACATTGCGCTCTCTGAGTAAAACATCTAAATAAACCAATAAATTAAGATCGACCCTAGAAATATTCATAAAATAAATACCGAACATAATGGCTATAAATTAGCTAAATCATCTCACAATCGTATAAACTTTGTCCATGTTTCAGATTTAGCAGCCGGCCAGTTTTGGTCAAATTATAAACTTCATGGAATGAGGAATAGCTATGTCACAACTATCACGAGACATCGAAACGATTGAAACCGCTAAGAGCGCTGCTGGTGCTCCTTGGAATGCCATTAATCCAGAGTCCGCTGCCCGTATGCGTGCCCAGAACAAGTTCAAAACGGGTTTGGATATCGCACAGTATACTGCTGATATAATGCGTGCTGATATGGCCGCTTATGATGCAGATAACTCTCAGTACACTCAATCTTTGGGTTGCTGGCACGGTTTCATCGGCCAACAGAAAATGATTTCAATTAAAAAGCACTTTGGTGGCAAAACTGACCGTCGCTACTTATACCTTTCAGGTTGGATGGTTGCCGCACTTCGTTCAGATTTTGGTCCACTTCCAGATCAATCTATGCATGAAAAAACCACTGTTGCTGGCTTAGTTGAGGAGCTATATACATTTCTTCGCCAAGCGGATGCTCGTGAATTAGGTGGCCTGTTTCGAGCTTTAGATGACGCTCGTGAAGCTGACGATGTAAAAGCGCAAGCCTCTATCCAGGAACAAATAGATAATCATGTAACACACGTTGTTCCTATTATTGCTGATATTGACGCAGGTTTCGGTAACGCCGAAGCAACTTATCTAATGGCTAAGCAGATGATTGAAGCGGGTGCATGCTGTTTACAAATCGAAAACCAAGTTGCTGACGAAAAACAGTGTGGTCACCAAGACGGTAAAGTAACGGTTCCACATGCTGACTTTCACGCAAAACTTCGTGCATTGCGTTACGCTTTCTTAGAATTAGGTATTGATAACGGTATTATCGTTGCACGCACCGACTCGCAAGGTGCTGGGCTAACTAAGGAAATTGCGGTAGTTAAAGAGCCAGGAGATCAGGGTGACATTTACAACTCTTATCTAGACACAGAAGAAATCGACGTAGCTGACATGGCTGAAGGCGATGTTTGCTTTAATCGTGACGGCAAATTAGTTCGCCCTAAACGTCTTCCTTCCGGCCTGTATCAGTTCCGTCAAGGAACGGGGGAAGATCGTTGTGTATTTGACTGTATTGAAGCTATAAATGCGGGTGCTGATTTGTTATGGATCGAAACCGAAAAACCTCATATAGCTCAAATTAAAGAAATGATGGATGGTGTTCGAGCCGTTCACCCTAACGCTAAGCTCGTTTACAACAACTCTCCTTCTTTCAACTGGACACTTAACTTCCGTCAACAAATGTTCGACGCTATGGCTGAAGAAGGTGAAGATGTATCAGCATACGTTCGCGCTGATCTGATGAATGCTGAATATGATGAATCTGAATTATCCATACGCGCCGATGAGAAGATCCGTACTTTCCAAGCGGACTCCTCACGTGATGCTGGTATTTTCCATCATTTAATTACTCTGCCGACTTATCACACGGCTGCTTTGTCTACTGACAACTTAGCGAAAGAGTACTTTGGTGATGCGGCAATGTTAGGTTATGTGGCTGGCGTACAACGTAAAGAGATCCGCCAAGGTATTGCCTGTGTTAAACACCAAAATATGTCTGGTTCGGACATGGGTGATGATCATAAAGAATATTTTGCAGGAGAAAACGCGTTAAAAGCGGGTGGCGCACTAAATACTTCGAATCAATTCAGTTAACCTGACTCGATTAAAGTATTTAAAAAGGCGACTACAACGTCGCCTTTTTATTACTAACGTTTGCTAACATCCTATTCTATTGACTCTTATTTGGTTGAAAACGCATATGATTCAAGCTCCCGTACATCTTAAAGACGCAAATAAACTATTAACCTCTAATGGTTTTAAAACAAGCGATGTTTGGTATCACGGCACCTCTTCCGCTTTATTAGCTTCTATTATAAAGCAAGGCATAAAACGCTCCGGAGATACAGCATTAAACCAGGCGGCTAAAAGTACTATGGCCACCATTGGCAATAATTATAAAGAGTCCATAGAACCCGTATTTTTAACCCAAAGCAAAGAACTGGCCTATTATTGGGCGAACCAGACTGTGCGTAATCGCAGTGTGCGTTTTGATGGTGAGCAGAAGCCTGTCGTGTTAGCTGTGCATCTGCCCGAAGAGTTGCAAATTCGAGTAAAACCAGATGTGGGCGCCGCAAGCCTGTTACTGATGGAGACCGGTGAGCAGTTTATGGCACATTTAGGTGCAATCTATCAACATTGTGGATTTGCTTGCCCTGATATAGATTTAATGAAAGCTGACCGTACAGAGTTCCTGAGCAAGCTAGGTATGGCCTATATTGCTCAGGATATCAGTGCTGATTGTGTCAAACTAATTGAAGCATAACCGCCAAATTACAATAGCTCTGAAACCACTTTAGCCAGTTGTTCAAACGTCTCATATCGAGAAGAACTCGGTCTCCAGACCAAGCCTATATTACGATAGGCATGTTGACCGGGTGGATCGACAACAATCAGGTTTTGGTTATCAATAAGGCCATGTTCTATAGCCATCTGTGGGATAAAAGTCGTGCCCAACCCATTGGCAACCATCTGAACAAGAGTATGAAGGCTTGTCGCGGTAAATGGGTTTATCTTTTCTTTATCCGTCAACTTACAGGCGGAGACTGCGTGCTCAGTTAAACAATGTTCGTTCTCTAGCAGAAAAACAGACTCATCAGGCAGATCATCGTATCTGATAGGCACACGTATATCGTCGGCCTGATTCCGGCTTATCACCATTCGAAATGGGTCTTGTCCCACAATCTTGCTGGTCATATTGCCAATGTCTACTGGCAGTGCCAGGATCAATACATCTAAGTCACCATGCTTTAGTGCCTGCAGCAAATTTATGGTGGTATCTTCTCTTAGCAGCAGATCAAGCTCAGGGAATCGCTGGTTAATTTCTTGTACCAAATCACACAATAAAAATGGCGCAATCGTCGGAATGCAACCAACCTTAAGCCGCCCTTGCATCGTATCCCCCTGACACAGACGACCGAGCTCTATCAGATCTTGACCTTTGGCTAATAACTCTCTGCCAAGTGAAACGATTTGCTCTCCTGCGGGCGTGAATACCAACGGGCTTTTTTTATCCTTTTTCTCATAAAGAGGACAACCAACCAGTTGCTCCAAATTTTGAATCCCTTTACTCAATGTTGACTGGCTTACAAAGCATCGCTGAGCCGCATCACTGAAATGTCTGGTTTCATACAAGGTTATAAGATAATGTAATTGCTTAAGACTTGGCCATTTATTCATACTAACTATTTATTCTTATTCATTATTTACTCAATAAGGTGAAATAACACCTTATCGCTTTTTTCGATTAAATCAATCTATTTAATTCGCTTTTTCTCATACACTATTATGTACTATAGTTTCCTTGTTGAAACATGGATTCAAACCAAAGGTTTGATCAAAATTCTATTTTAGGAGCAAAAAAATGGTACTAGTAGGTCGTCAAGCCCCAGATTTTACTGCTGCAGCTGTATTAGGTAACGGTGAGATCGTTGATAGCTTTAACTTCGCAGAATTCACTAAAGGTAAAAAAGCCGTTGTATTCTTTTACCCACTAGACTTCACGTTCGTTTGCCCATCAGAGCTAATCGCTTTTGACAAGCGTTTCGAAGATTTCCAAGCTAAAGGCGTAGAAGTCATTGGTGTTTCTATCGATTCACAATTCTCGCACAACGCTTGGCGTAACACCGCTATCGAAGACGGCGGTATTGGTCAGGTTAAGTACCCTCTAATTGCTGATGTTAAGCATGAAATCTGCAAAGCATACGATGTTGAGCACCCAGAAGCTGGTGTTGCTTTCCGTGGTTCATTCCTAATTGATGAAGACGGTCTTGTTCGTCACCAAGTAGTTAATGACCTGCCTCTAGGTCGTAACATCGATGATATGCTTCGTATGGTTGACGCACTAAACTTCCACCAGAAAAATGGTGAAGTATGTCCGGCACAGTGGGAAGAAGGTAAAGCAGGTATGGACGCATCTCCAAAAGGTGTTGCAGCATTCCTAGCAGAACACGAAGACGATTTAAACAAATAATTACTCATTCGCCTATGCTCACAGGTGATGGTTGGAAATAAAGCGGAAAACGCACGCCAATCAGTTATAAAGTAATATGTTAGCCAAATCAAAAGCTCGGATTAATCTCCGGGCTTTTTTATTTTCAGCCTCAATAACTCTGCTATCATCAAACTCTTTTCTCCTGCCAAATGGTCTATCCATGAACTTTAACTTAGAAGTATGTATTGATAACCTGGAGTCACTCCAAAACGCGATATCCGGTGGTGCCACACGAATTGAACTCTGTTCTTCACTTGCCCTTGGGGGATTAACGCCTAGTTACGGCCTGATGAAAAAAGCGATTCAATACTCTCCAATTCCTGTTTATGCCATGATTCGACCCAGGCAAGGTGATTTTTTATATGACAGTGCAGATATGGAGTGCATGCTAGAAGATATCTTTGTCGCTAAGAGCGTCGGACTTCAGGGCATTGTATTTGGTGTACTCAAAGCAAATGGCGATATAGATATTGACCTTGCGACACAACTAAGTAACGCATCAAACGGACTTGGTATTACTTTTCATCGGGCTATCGACCAATGTTCAAACTACCAGCAGGCAATCGAAACCATCGCAGAGCTCGGTTGTGAGCGAATACTTACTTCGGGCTTAGCTTCAAATGCATATGATGGGCGAGACATAATTGCAAAAATGGTTAAACAAGCTAACGGTCGGTTTTCTATCATGGCGGGAGCAGGCATTAACGCCAATAATATCGATGATATTGTAGCATCCACGGGAGTCCGAGAAATTCACCTTTCAGGAAAGACAACACGGTTAAGTAAAATGACCATGATTTCAAGCGAAGCTAAAATGGGGGGAAGTGATGTTGATGATTTTCGAATCCCAATCACTAGCAGCGAAAAGATTTCTCTGGTTGCATCACGTCTCAAATCATTATCTTAATCTTGCGATCATCACTTAAGCTGCTATTAATTATAGTATTCTGCTTATACTGGAGAAGGACGATGGGGAAGCTAGATAAAAAACGTTATGAAGTGGAACTCAAAAACCTTCAGATAGAGTTGGTAAAGCTCCAAGAATGGGTAAAGCAGGAAGGATTAAAAATTGTTGTTTTATTTGAAGGCCGAGACGCTGCCGGCAAAGGCGGGGCAATAAAACGGATAATAGAAAAACTCAATCCACGAGTTTGTCGAATTGCTGCCCTTCCCGCCCCCACCGAAAAAGAGAAAACTCAGTGGTATTTTCAACGTTATGTCGCTCATCTACCAAGTGCTGGAGAGATCGTTCTGTTTGACCGAAGCTGGTACAACAGAGCCGGTGTCGAAAAGGTGATGGGATTTTGCAGCGAAAGTGAATACGAAGAGTTTCTCCGTTCGTGTCCAGAATTTGAACGCATGCTGTTACGCTCCGACATTATTCTCATAAAATACTGGTTTTCTGTCTCTGACGAAGAACAGGAAAAACGATTTTTAGAACGAATTCATACCCCGATAAAGCGGTGGAAATTCAGCCCTATGGACTTAGAGTCCAGAAGTCGCTGGGCCGAATACTCACAAGCCAAAGATAAAATGTTTAACTATACCGACACTAAACAGTCTCCTTGGTGGGTCGTTGCTTCCGACGATAAAAAACGTGCAAGATTAAACTGCATCAGTCACTTTCTTTCGTGCATCGATTATAAAGAAGTGGATCACCCCAAAATTGAGTTGCCCGACATAAATCAAGAAGGCTACATACGTTCACCCATTGAAGAGCAATCGCATGTACCGGACAGATATTAGAGTGATTTATTTAATGTCTTATTTTACAGGCTAATGACCTAGTCATTATTTCCACATGTCGCTTACCCAGCCATCAATACTTTCGTCATAGTGGTGGCCCGCAAAACGATGATTAGCATTTATGTCCTGATCAATATCAGGTTTATCTGTCAGCATATTGCCGATACGTCTCACCATAGGATCGCTGCATAATCGGTATTCTCGATTTTCTACTGTCTCCTTAATTAACTGCAAACGATAAGCTTTACTATTCCTTTTCATGCGGCGTCCCTCTGGGTTGTCTGTTCAATAATTAACCATAGGAGGTGATTTATTGTCCGTCAAATGGAATAGATAGGTTGCTATATAAGGATTTGTTGCGTAACGATGCGTATTTTAGCATTTCGTTATAAAGGCGCTGTATGGAGTAAATGAGCCATGACAAATGGATAACACTTGCGTTATAGGTGAGCGGAGATTATGTGGTTATTCTCAATGTTAGAATGAACTGTTTAACGGATATATTCATCAATGTCGCCTTCATCAATATGGCGTATATCCTTGCCTTTCACAAAATAAATAATGTACTCACAAATATTTTGACAACGGTCGCCAACTCTTTCAATAGCTCGGGCTGACCACATCACTTGTAGGATACTTGGGATGTTTTTCGGGTCTTCCATCATGTAAGTCATCAACTGGCGAATGACGGCTTCATACTCTTCATCCAGTATGCTGTCTAACTTATAAACGTCAGCAGCGGCATCAACATCCATTCTGGCGAATGCATCTAATACCTGGTGCAACATTGCAATAGCCTGACGACACAATGGTTCTAAAGAGACATGAAACTTCTGTTCCTTCGTTGATGGCGTTTCAATCGCGACCCGTGCAATTCGAGCAGCGACATCACCAATTCGTTCAAGATCAGTGATGGTTTTAATTATCGCCATAATCAAACGCAGATCTTTAGCGGTAGGCTGCCGTTTTGCGATTATCCGGGTACACGCTTCATCAATAGAGACTTCCAGTGCATTGACTTTATGATCATCCCGAACCACTTTTTTAGCCAACTCAATATCTTCTTTATTCAGCGCTTGCATGGAAAAAGAGAGCTGCTGTTCCACCAGTCCTCCCATGGTCAACACATAAGTACGAATAGACTCAAGCTCTACATTAAATTGCCCTGAAATGTGACGACCAAAATGCATAAATACCTCTTAATGACTAACTATTTCTAGAGAACTCGCCGTTAAATATTAACCATACCTGCCTGTAATATAGTCTTCCGTTCTTTTCTTAATTGGCGATGTAAAGATTGAATCAGTATCGTTATATTCAACAAGCTTACCTAAATGAATAAATGCTGTATAGTCGCTAACCCTAGCGGCCTGCTGCATATTGTGAGTAACAATCACGACCGTGTATTTAGTTTTTAACTCATTAACTAACTCTTCAATGGTGAGTGTAGAAATAGGATCAAGTGCCGACGTTGGCTCATCTAACAACAGCACTTCAGGCTCTATCGCAATGGCTCTGGCAATAACGAGTCGTTGCTGCTGGCCACCAGATAATCCAAAAGCACTTTCGTGCAATCGATCTTTTACTTCATCCCACAATGCTGCCGCCTTTAGTGCTCGCTCGACAGCATCATCCAAAACTCGCGCATTCTTAATACCCTGAAGTCTTAATCCATAAACTACATTTTCATAAATAGATTTTGGAAACGGATTTGGTCGTTGAAAGACCATTCCGACTCTACGCCGTAGAGTCGCTACGTCGACATCATCTTGGTAAACATTTTTACCATGCAGACTTACGACACCTTCGACCCGACAACCTTCGACCAAATCGTTCATTCGGTTAATGCAACGCAGCAGCGTTGATTTACCACAACCAGAAGGGCCGATAAATGCGGTCACCTTCCCCTTAGGTATACGCATTGAAATATCCGTTAATGCCTGACTAGTCTTATAAAATAGATTTAAGCCATCAATTGTAATCGCTGTATCTTTATCAGATAAATGGCGAACATCTAATGGGGGCTCATATCCAAGAGCGGCGCTAACAGAGTACATGCTTAATCTTGTCCTAAAGAGCGATATTTTTCTCGTAAGTTATTACGAATATTAATCGCGGTTAAATTTAATCCAACAACCACTAAAACCAACAAAAATGACGTAGCGTATACCAGCGGTCTTGCTGCTTCAGTATTCGGGGCCTGAAAACCAACATCATAGATATGATATCCCAGATGCATGAATTTACGTTCTAAGTGAATGAAAGGATAGTTACCATCCACAGGCAAACTGGGTGCTAACTTAGCAACCCCCACCAACATTAGCGGAGCTACCTCTCCTGCAGCCCTCGCTATCGCCAGAATTAATCCAGTAATGATTGCTGGACTTGCCATGGGGAGAACAATACGCCACAAGGTTTCAAATTGTGTTGCTCCTAATGCGTAAGAGCCATTTCTAACTGAAGAGGGAATACGACTTAACCCCTCCTCTGTAGATACTATCACAACAGGCAAGGTTAATAGTGCCAGCGTCAGTGCTGACCATAATATTCCCGGCGTACCAAAAGTGGGGGTAGGTAATCTTTCTGCATAAAAAAGCTCATCAATAGAGCCCCCGATACTGTAAACAAAAAAACCCAACCCAAACACGCCGTAGACAATTGAGGGCACACCAGCCAAGTTGATAACAGAAACTCTAATCAAACGAGTGAGTGCATTATTTGTTGCGTATTCATGCAAATATATGGCAGCAATTACACCTAACGGAGTGACAATCACAGACATCATCATCACTAAAAAAACCGTACCGAAAATAGCTGGAAACACACCACCTTCGGAGTTTGCTTCTCTTGGTTCACCAACAATAAATTTCTTAACTTGTACTGCCCAATGCCATAGCTTTTCCGCTACTGTCATATTGTTGGGATACCAGACATCCAATATGGCTTCTAATGAAATTTGACTCTGCTGCCCTGTCATATCTTCGATAAGCAGAAACTCTTCTCTTAGTCTCGAACGCAGCAGTTCTAATTTAGCCTCTGCCTCAGACAGCAATGAAGTAAGTACTTGCTTATTCGCTTTGTACTTCTTGATATAGTCATCCGTCAGCGTCCCATTCAATTCAACTTTTCTTTTTTCCAATCTAAGCTGGCTCAACTTCCAACCAACTTGTCTAATCTCATTATCCGATATTCGCTGTATCTCCACTCTGAGAGTATTTGCGAAATCAATACCGTGACGAATATGTGTCGCGACATCATTCGTATATCGCCCATTAGCAGTAACATAAGCGATTGGCTTACCAAAAAAATCACCATTTTGGGTTCGCTCTAATACTGCCCAGTTAGTGGGATAATAAGCCGCTGATATATCCCCTTCTAATAATGAAATGAAATCGAGGGAATAGAGTTCCCGATTAGCAATTTTTACGCTTAAACGCTTTACACTACCTGACTGAATTGATTTGTCGATTAGCGCTTGCTTTTGTTCTGGTAGATGATCCAGAGGCACTGAATCTCTTTGATATACCTGACCTACTATCAGCTTTCCATTGTTGTCATTCCATGCAGAAAGTGGCATTGGCCAAAAATAGGTCAATCCTTTCCAACCAATGAGTAGCAACAGACCAAGAACAGAGATCAGGCTGACACTCACAGCACCACCTGTCAGCCATATCCACGGTTTTCCTGATACTACCCATTGTTTAATAGAATTCACTGACTCAACCTACATTGAACTGTATTTGTCTTTTAATCTTTGCCTGACGATCTCAGCTATTGAGTTCACCACAAAAGTAAAAAGAAATAGGATTAGTGCGGATAAGAATAACAACCGATAATGGCTATCCCCGACTTCAGATTCCGGCATTTCTACCGCAATTGTTGCTGACAAACTTCGCATGCCCTCAAAAATATTCATATCCATAATAGGCGTATTTCCTGTCGCCATCAGCACAATCATAGTTTCACCTACGGCTCGACCTAAGCCTATCATTACGGCCGAGAAGATACCTGGGCTCGCTGTTAGCAGCACCACATAAATTAAGGTTTGCCATTGAGTAGCACCCAACGCCAGCGATCCGTCAGATAAGTGTTGAGGCACCGAAAAAATCGCATCCTCAGCAATCGTAAAAATGGTCGGTATCACTGCAAATCCCATAGCCAAGCCAACCACCAACGCATTCCGTTGATCGTAATTCAGCCCGTAGTCATCAAGAAATATCCTCACATCACCATTAAACAACCACTTTTCAATGCCCGCCGATGAAGCCAAACTCGCATAAGTCAAAACCAAGAATACTGGAATCAATATAATAGTATGCCAACCATTGGGTAATGCCGACATTAATCGACCCGGTATAGCACTCCACAAAATGCCCATCAATAAGGCTGACAATGGTAGAACAAACATTAGTGCCACAACACCCGACAAGTTACTCTCTATGATTGGAGCCAACCATAAGCCTGCAATAAACCCAATAATTACCGTCGGTAACGCTTCCATGAGTTCCACGGTTGGCTTCACTACTTTTCGCATTGATGAAGACATAAAATAGGCAGTATAAATAGCTCCTAGTATCGCGATAGGAACTGAAAATAACATAGCAAAAAAGGTGGCTTTTAAGGTTCCAAACGCAATTGGAATTAAACTGAATTTGGCTTCAAAGTCGTCACTCGCTGATGTTGATTGCCAGACAAATTGAGGTTCGGGATAACTTTCGTACCAAACCTTGTTCCATAGTGAACTAAATGAAATTTCAGGGTGTGCATTCTCAATTTTATAGGTTTGTAATTGGCTATTTTGAACAGCAATCAGAAACTTTTCATTGTTGGACAATGCTGCATTTTGTGGTACTTCAGAAAACAGTGTCTCTGAAAATAAAAGTCGTTCACTGGTAGTATAAATACTATTTAACTTACCATTCTCATGAAGTGTATAGAACCCTTTTCGATAAGTGTCAGGGATTAATAATGTAGGTAATGATTCCAGATCAAAGCCTCGAATCCTGGTTAAGTGACGTTCACCATTTTTTAATACATCAAACCACTGGGAAACCGTATTATTTTTATGAGTAACTAATACCGATTGTGCGCCAGACAATAACTCTATACCCACAACTTCTTTTTCGGGCGAGTTTCGAGAAAGATCTACAACTTCACGAACACGAAAAGTATCTTCTCTACGATGAGCGATAATGAGCTCATCTCCAGAGAGAATAAATAATTGCCTTGCGTTTGGCGAAAGCGTTATCTCGTCTATTTGCTTAGGTAAATTAGGCAGAGTGAGCGGACTAGAACTCCAAATAGAGTTTGTTACATCATGCGTAGACAACTGTTCGACTTTCATGGCTCGCGCTTGTCCTGAGTTGGTTATACCAACAAAAACAGCGACATTATTTTGAATAGAAAAAGCCAGCTGACTGATTTCTTCTTTTAATGGATCCAGCAGGATGGGATTACCATCGTAAAAAGCCTGCATATTGGGCGTAAGTACTCGTCCTGCTCCAGTGAATGACACACTAAATTGAGGTTTTACTGCAACAACTTCACCCTTTCGATTTCCATAAGCATACCACCCCTGTGCTGCATCCCCCATGGTGAAAACGCTCGGTTGATTCATTACTTGAGTCGTTAATAACGTTTGAGCTTCTCCTTGGTTCAAACCGACATAGGAAAGTTCTCCTTGATTATCGAACAGGTAAGCATTTTCTCCGTATTCCCCGACGCCCACACCAACAACTTTGTTTTTATGGGAATATGCGTAATGAGCTAAACTTTCAACATTAGCACTAGAAAATATAGGTAGAACAATCGTTAACAGATAGAAAAAAATTAAGAGAATTGCCGCCAATACGCCGACACCACCACTGGTCACTGTAAAGCGAGCTAAACGATCTTTGATGTATCGCTTTCTATCTCGCTCTTTCAATGAAAATTCGGCTGTGGCCATTATAATTCTACCCTTATTATTCCCGGCTAATAATATTTCGTTTGCATGACAGTTAGATTACACTATCTCACTAAATACTTGAAAAAAATGACATGCAATTCGGATGTAGGCGTCTCTGAAATAATTTTGTAACAGAAAACACCTACCTTTCACTCTCATTTCTCTTATTTTAGAGAGAAAACTTCTATCGTTAAACGCTAACATTGTCGGAAGGTAACATGAGCGCAGAAAAGTTATATATAGATAAAGAATTAAGTTGGCTATCTTTTAACGAACGCGTACTTCAAGAAGCCGCAGATAAAAATGTTCCTCTTATTGAGCGCATACGATTTTTAGGGATTTATTCCAACAACTTAGACGAATTTTATAAAGTTCGATTTGCTGATGTGAAGCGCCGAATTTTAATCGCCCAAGAAAGTGGCGGCAATGATGATGCCAAAATTCTATTGGCCAAAATGCAAACCAAAGCGGCGCAGCTGGAAAGTGATTTCGATGAATTGTACAGTGAGCTACTTTTGGATATGGCTCGCCGTCGTATTTTTCTGGTTAATGAATCTCAGCTCAATGAAGCGCAGCAACAATGGATTAAACAATATTTCCGTAAAGAGGTACTTCCTCATATTACGCCATTGTTAATTACCGAAGACATTGATGTCCTTCAGTTTCTAAAAGATGAATACGCTTACTTGAGCGTCGAGCTCAAAAAGAATAAGAAAAAAGCCGCCAATCAGTACGCTCTTCTGGAAATCCCAACCGATCAACTACCTCGATTTATCATGGTACCAGAGCTGAAAGGCAAGCGACGAAAAACGATAATTCTACTAGACAATATTATTCGCTACTGCTTGGATGATATTTTTCGTGGTTTCTTTGAATATGACACGCTCTCTTGTTATGCCATGAAAATGACTCGTGACTCTGAATATGATCTTGGATTTGAAGTCGAACACAGCTTGTTGGAGCAAATGTCTGAAGGGGTAGCTCAACGCCTAACAGCAATGCCTGTTCGTTTCGTATACGAACGTGAGATGCCAAAAGAGATGCTCTCTTTTTTGTGTAATACCTTACAAATATCAAACTACGACAACCTTATTGCTGGCGGACGCTACCATAACTTTAAAGACTTCATCGGCTTTCCAAATGTAGGCCGAGATTATCTAGAAAACAAATCATTACCACCGCTAAGCTGTGCTGATTTTGACGATTACGACAATAGTTTCGAAGCGATCAAAGCCAAAGATATCTTACTTTATTACCCTTACCATACTTTCGACCATATCACTGAATTAGTGCGTCAGTCTTCTTTCGATCCTAAAGTGAGAAGTATCAAAATTAATATTTACCGTGTAGCAAAAAATTCAAAACTAATGAACTCACTTATCGATGCAGTTCATAGCGGTAAAGAAGTGACCGTAGTGGTAGAGCTACAAGCCCGATTTGATGAAGAAGCCAATATAGAATGGTCAAAAGTGTTAACTGAAGCTGGAGTACATGTAAAATTCGGCGCTCCGGGCCTAAAAATACACTCTAAGCTTCTTCTCATTTCTCGCCGGGAAGGTGACGAAATAGTACGCTACGCACACATTGGTACTGGCAACTTTCATGAAAAAACAGCACGAATCTATACCGACTTTACTTTATTGACGGCGAACCCTGAAATCACCAACGAAGTGAGAAATGTATTTGGTTATATTGAAAACCCTTATCGCCCAGTCAAATTTAATCACCTCATCGTTTCACCTCGAAATTCGAGAAGCAGGTTCTATCGACTCATTGATCAAGAAATTGCTAACGCAAAAGAAGGACGCAAGGCCGGAATAACACTGAAGATTAATAACTTGGTTGATAAAGGTTTAATCAATAAACTTTACGGTGCAAGTACCGCCGGGGTTAAAATAAAAATGATCATCAGAGGTATGTGCTCTCTGGTCCCCGGAGTAAAAGGTATCAGTGATAATATCCAAGTTATCAGTATTGTTGACCGATTTCTGGAGCATCCAAGAGTTATTATCTGTGAAAATGGCGGCGATCCTTCTGTCTACATTTCATCGGGAGACTGGATGACACGTAATATTGATTACCGTATTGAAGTTGCTGTTCCCATCAGGGATGAGAGACTTAAGAAACGAATTATGGATATAATTTACATCCATTTCACAGATACGGTAAAAGCTCGCTGGATAGATAAAGAGATGAGTAATACTTATGTACCTCGTGGGAATCGCAAAAAGATCCGATCTCAAATTGCTATTTATGACCACATAAAACAAGTTGAGAAAGACACCAGAAATAAAAACAGAACGGTTACAGAATGAATGAAAAAATAGGTCTTCAAGCCCGAAAAATTGCCGCAATCGACTTAGGTTCTAATAGTTTTCATATGGTTGTAGCCAATGTAGTAGGAGAAGACCTACAGATTGTCAGCCGTCACAAACAAAGGGTAAGACTAGCGTCTGGTTTAGACAAAAGCCGGATCCTCAGTGAAGAAGCGATACAAAGAGGGCTCGATTGCCTTGCTATGTTTGCAGAACGCCTACAAGGCTTTGAAATCGGAAATGTGCGTATCGCAGCCACTCATACGTTAAGACAGGCTCGAAATGCCTCTTTCTTTATACGGCGAGCAAAAGAAATCCTCCCCTTCCCTGTAGAAATTATTCCGGGCACCGAAGAAGCCCGGTTGATCTATCTAGGGGTCGCTCACACCCAGCCTGAATCCAAATCGAAGCTGGTTATTGATATCGGTGGTGGCAGTACCGAGATAATTATTGGTGATAGTTTTGACGCAGAACTTGTTAACAGCACCATGATGGGATGTGTCAGCTTTACCAATCAATTTTTTGCTAACAGAAAACTGTCACTAGTCAATTTTTCCCAAGCCAGTATAGCTAGCCAACAGCAGTTCGAATCGCTAGTAAAACCGTACAAGAAAAAAGGCTGGGATCTCGCCCTTGGTTCGTCTGGAACCATCAAGGCAATCTGTGAAGTTCTGACAGGCATGGGATATGACGATGGAATTATCACTCCAAAACGTATCAACAGATTAATTGATAAACTTTGCCAATTTGAAAGTATCAATGAGATAAAACTAAGCGGATTAACCGACGACCGAAAACCTGTTTTCGCCGCGGGTGTAGCGATACTGGACGCTGTAATTACGGGGTTGGGTATTAAAGAGCTGCATTTTTCTGATGGCGCACTACGAGAGGGGATCTTATATGAAATGGAGGAGCGTTTTGAGCGCACCGATATTCGCATGCGGACAACAGAGAACCTAGCCCGAAAACATCTGGTTGATTTGAATCATGCAGATAAAGTAAAGCAACAGGCGTCACTATTTCTTAAGCAAATCGCGTCTAGCACAGAGATTAAGAAAAATGGCGAATTAGCGACGTTGCTGGGGTGGAGTGCTCTTTTGCATGAAGTAGGGTTGAGTATTAGCTATCAGGGCTGCCATCGTCATTCCGCTTATATTTTACGCTTCACCAATATGCCAGGCTTTAATGCAGAACAACAACTCATTCTTTCTACGTTGGTTCGCTTTCATCGCAAGTCATTAAAGCTAAACGAAATGGAAGAATTTAATCAGTATAAGAAAAAACATGTTGTCCAGCTTATACGAGTTCTCAGACTTTCAGTTTTGCTTAATGGCCAGAGAAATGATGACGCTTTACCTGATCTAAAATTGAAGATCAAAGGCGAAGATCATTGGAAAATTATCAGTAACGACCCGGATTGGCTAGTATCGAATAAGCTGCTACATGCCGACTTAACCACTGAACAAGAGTTTTGGAACAAAGTAGACTGGAAACTGGATTTTTAGACTAGATTATTTTTTAGCTAGGATGGCTAATTACCACCCCACTTTTTCCAACTCTTTTGCCGCAAGATCTTTAGAAATGGCGATATAACCATCCTTTTGAACTATCTCTTGCCCCTGCTTTGAAAAAATAAAACGGATGAATTCTCGTTCTATCTGAGACATTGGCTTAGCAGGGTGCTTATTAACGTATACATAAAGAAAGCGAGATAAAGGATAAGCACCAGATAATATATTGGCTTTTGTCGCGTCAATATATTGGTTTCCATAATCAATAATGGGTAATAATTTCACGCCAGAAACACGATACCCTACCCCCGAGTAACCAATGGCATTGATAGAGGATGCGACGGCCTGAACTACCGATGCAGAGCCTGGAAGTTCATTAACGTATTGCTTAAAGTCACCGCCACACAATGCCGTTTTCTTAAAATAACCATAAGTTCCGGAAACGGAATTTCGACCAAAAAGCTGCATACGCCGCTTTGCCCACTTCCCCTCAACACCGAGTTCCTGCCACGATGTCACCGGATAGTTCGCAC
>ASRM01000070.1_pt1 | contig 19410 bp, 16 predicted proteins | sample 693238 | NCBI WGS metagenome assembly ASRM01 (sample SAMN02169242, study PRJNA158439) | bioreactor metagenome | isolation source: day 74 sample from continuous culture bioreactor inoculated with sediment... | place: Germany: Bremen
ACATATCTACAAATTATGGGAGTTCACAATGAGTTTTCGACTTGATCTTACGGTTATCAGTGAAAATGAAAATACAACCAAGCTGGCACTAACCTTAAATAACTTCAGTAACTCAGCCTTAAGTGATTGGACATTACATTTTATTTTTGGCCGCTATATTCAACCAGACAGTTTGTCTCACGGTTACATCCGACAAATTGGCAGCTACTGTAGTATCACTCCGGAAAAGAACAATGAGATTGCCGCAGGTTCTTCTCACTATTTTGAGTTTTTGGTAAATACACCACCATTTAGATTAATTAGTGATGGTATTAAAGATGCGGTTATCCAAACTCAAGTATCTCGTATACCACTAGAGATAACACCATTGTCCTTGCTCTCATTGAATGCAGCAAAAACCTCAATTCCCGATGTAAAGCCAGCTGAACTAGCCTTACTTCCCTTGCCAAACAATCTAGTCAGGCTGCACGGAAATTTAGTTATTGAAAATCAATTGGTTATTTCATCCGAACAGCTTAGCGATACAGCAACATCTTGGTTTTGTGAAGAAATACAACAAAACAACAATATCAAAATCCATTTTAGTGATGATAATGCAAACCTCAATCTTAGAATAAATTCGGCGCTGGATAATCAAGCATACACATTACGGATATCCGAACACGTGATAACTATAGAATCAAATAGTCACGTAGGATTTATTCATGCTTATGCTAGCCTGCTTCAGCTGTGTAGTCATCAGAGTACCTCTATTGTTTTGCCCTGTGTCGAGATTACCGATAAGCCCACATATCAATATCGGGGACTGATGCTTGATTGTGCAAGACATTTTCATCCCGTTGAGCATGTTAAGCGGCTAATAAATCAATTGGCTCATTATAAATTCAATACTTTTCACTGGCACTTAACCGATGATGAAGCATGGAGAATCGAGATTAATGCCTTTCCAGAACTAACAAATGTAGGAGCATGGAGAGGGCCTAATGAAAAACTAGAACCACAGTTTTCTCATATCAGTCAGAAATATGGCGGATATTACTCTCAAGATGACATTAGATCTGTTGTTGCTTATGCACAAGAACGAGGCATAGTGGTCATTCCTGAAATTGATATACCTGGCCATTGTCGAGCTGCCATTAAAGCACTGCCTAAACTTCTTTGTGAACAAAATGACACATCAGACTATCTCAGTGTCCAGTTTTATTCAGATAATGTGCTCAACCCTGCGCTAAAAGGAACTTACCTCTTTATCGACAAAGTCATCGAAGAAATTTGCCTGCTATTTCCTTCACCTTATATTCATATTGGCGCGGACGAAGTGCCAGACGGAGTCTGGGGAAACAGTCCTGCCTGTCAACGTTTATTAGAAGAGCAAGGTTATTCTGACTTCAAAGCACTGCAAGGTCACCTACTCAGTTACGCAGAGAAATCTATTCAAAGCTATGATAAAAGAATGGTGGGTTGGGAAGAGGTACAACAAGGAAACAAAGTCACTAAAGATACGGTCATTTATTCTTGGCAAAATGAAGAAGCCGCAATCAACTGCGCTAAGCAAGGTTATGATGTTGTACTTCAACCAGCTCAAACTACGTATCTAGATATGGCGCAAGATTACCAGCCAGAAGAAACCGGAGTATATTGGGCAAATATATTGACTCTCGAACAAGCATACCGCTATAAACCACTCGCACACATAAAGTCAGATAATCCTATCAGAAACCGTATTAAGGGTATTCAATGCGCTCTATGGTGTGAATATGTGACTCACGTAGATCAGATAGACTATATGCTATTTCCACGCATTATTGCCACCGCTGAAGTCGCTTGGACTATGAATGACAAACAAGTTTGGACGGGGTTTCTATCTCGCCTGCAAGCGCACATTCCTAGGCTAGAGCAAAATAACATTCAATATCGAACATTATGCTAATCCAATACTCATAAGCTTTAACTTGGCCCTCTTTTAGCAGGGCCAAATCTAAATTACGCTGATGGACCAGTGCAATAAATACATCCTTTATACTGATACTGGGTAGGTTATTTTAATGGTTAAATACCATCGCCCCTTCGTTTTCTAGCACAATTTTAACTGTGTCACTGACCGCTAAACGTTCTGAAGATGTCGCTAAAATTTTATTACCATCAACCTCAATAGCGTAACGACAATGATCACCCATAAACTGTTGTTCGATTACGTTCGCCAGTCCTTCCGTGTGCTTTTTCAACTGAATATTTTGAGGACGCAACAATACTTGGCAAGTATCACCGACCCGAATAAGAGCTGATGAAGTCGCTTTAATGATTCCAAGTGACGTTTTATATTCTGTATCGTTCAACTTAATTGCTGTTAAATAACTGCCGCCGCCCAAGAAATCGGCCACAAGCTTACTGGATGGCTGATGGTAAAGTTCCGATGCACTGCCAAACTGTTCAATCACTCCTTTATGCATAACCGCCATTTTATCAGAAAAAGCAAATGCCTCTTCACGGCTATGGGTAACAAAAATAGCGGTAACACCCTGCTGTTTAAAGATTTTACGGATCTGTAAAATTAACTCATGGCGCACTTGCGTATCAATATTAGAGAAGGGCTCATCCAACAAAAGCAGGTCCGGTTTATAAGCAAGAGAGCGAGCGATCGCAACACGTTGTTGCTGACCTCCAGAGAGCTGATGTGGGTACCTTTCTCCGTAATCAGACAGGTGCACCATAGATAGCATCTCTTTTACTCGCTGTTCTACTTCGTCTGAGTTATAACCTTTTAGACCAAAGGCTATATTTTCCGCAACATTAAGATGTGGAAAAAGCGCATAATCCTGAAAAATCATGCCTATATTTCTTTGCTCTGGCGGTATCCAAGATTTACCATCATCTAATAGTGCTCCACTTAAGCTTAAACGACCTCCACTTAATGGAATCAACCCAGCAATGGCCTTGAGAAGTGTTGTTTTTCCGCAACCACTAGCCCCAAGAAGACAAACTATCTCTCCTTGATCTACCTTTAAAGACAGTGACTCCAGAACCGTTTGATCATCATAGCGACATACCAGATCTTTAATCGACAGTTTACTCTTCATCAGTGGGCTTGCTCCAAAGAACGGTTGATAATAATAAGAGGGATAAGGCCAACAAACACCAATAAAAGTGCAGGCATCGCAGCAAGTTCTAGCTGCTCATCAGAAGCAAAGTTATACACGTAGGTTGCTAGTGTTTCGAAATTAAACGGCCGTAAAAGCAGCGCTGCATTAAGTTCCTTCATAGATTCTATGAAAACCAATAACCCAGCTACTAATATACCTCTTCGTATCAAAGGAAAATGAACACGTTTAAGCATTTGGTTAGTATTGCAGCCCATCGTTTTACTGGCCATATCCAGAGACGGAGAGATCTTGTTTAAACTACTTTCCACCGCTCCTATTGCCACCGCAGAAAAACGCACCACCATAGCAAAGATAAGCGCAAACATAGAACCAGACAAGACTAAACCCGGGCGTCCCCATTGCATATATTTAGCAATGTCATTAATCCAGTGATCCATCGTCAGCACAGGGGCCATCACTCCAATAGCCAATACGGTACCGGGAACCGCATATCCCAGAGATGCCATACGCGAGTGGGTCAGGCTCATTTTGTCGGGCCTGATACGGATACTGAAATTCACCACTAAAGCGACAAACACGGCGATAATAGCAGCGGTGATAGATACCTGAAGACTATTCAGTGCATATTGTTGAAACTCAGAAGTCCAACTCTGTAAGAAATATTGATAAGCATATATTGCCAATTGAGCTAATGGCAGAATAAATGCGACGGCTACCAGCCCCCAGCACCAAAATAGAGCTAACCATTTTTTCCAACCATTCAGTTGATATCGACCATCTTCGTGGCTACTAAATGCCATCTGATATAATTTTTGTTTTCTCCGACTATATCGTTCTGTACTGATGAGCAGAACAATTACGATAAGCATAATAGCCGATATCTTAGCGGCGGCGTGTAAGTTGGAATAACCAAGCCAAGTATCGTAAACCGCCGTAGTCAGGGTGTTCACGGCAAAATAGCTAACCGTACCAAAATCACCTAACGTTTCCATAGCAACCAAAGACAAACCAACCGCTATAGAAGGGCGAGCAAGAGGTAGAGAGATACGTTTAAAACTTTCCCAAGGAGAACATTTTAACAGACGAGCTGATTGCAGCAGAGTGACACTCTGTTCCATAAAAGCCGCACGACACATCAGGTAAACATAAGGATATAAAACAAGCGCCAATATCGTAATGGCACCGGGCAGCGTTCTTAAATCTGGAAACCAGTACTCCCCTCCTTTCCAGTCAGTGAGGTCTCTTAAAAAAAGTTGTATAGGTCCAGCAAAGTCAAACCAGTCAGTATAGATATAACCGATGATATATCCTGGCATGGCTAATGGAAGGACCAATGCCCATTGCAAAACTTTTTCTGTAGGCAAACGGCACATCGCCATTAACCAAGCACTGGGCACACCAATGAAAAACGAGAGTACTAACACCCCTAATACTAAAATTATGGTGTTATACGTATACGTTGGCATCACCGTCGATAACAAATGGGGAAAAAGATCGCCAGAGTCACCGAGTGATAAATAGAATATAGCTAAAATGGGCAAAACCAGTAGCAGAGCTAAGCTTCCACTACTGGTTTTAAAAATTACATTTTTTTCTTTCATTACCTAATACAACAAAGGTATTTAAAGAGGGGAGTATCCCCTCTAATCTTTAGTTTTAAGGTTAAATGTTAAAGATCAAACTTCACTTCATCAAGAAGTTTAACTGCTTTGCTGTGATTATTGGCAATATCTTCCAGTGGAAGCATATCCGCTTTAAAATCACCCCAAGATGCAACAAGTTCTGAACGTTTAACGCCTTCTTTCACTGGGTATTCGTAGTTCACTTCAGCATACATTTGCTGTGCTTTATCAGCCGTTAAGAACTCCATTAGCTTCTGAGCGTTTTCTTTGTTTGGAGAGTACTTCGCCATTGCCATACCGCTTACATTCACGTGTGTGCCCGTGGAATTTTGGTTCGGGAAGTTAATATAAACCGCGTCAGCCCATGCTTTCTGGTCTTCATTGTTAACCATTTTACCTAGGTAGTAACTGTTACCAAGAGATACGTCACACAAGCCCTCTTTAATGGCTTTAACTTGTGCACGATCGTTACCCTGAGGTTTACGCGCTAAGTTGGCTTTCACACCCTCTAGCCATACTTTAGCTTCCGCTTCACCCTTATGAGCAATCATAGATGAAACAAGAGAAACATTGTAAGCGTGTTTACCGCTACGAGTACAAATTTTACCTTTGAATTCTGGATTGGCTAGGTCGGCATAATCAAACTCGGCACCTAGTTTACCTACATTGTCACGAGATGAGTAAACATTACGAGTACGTAAAGTTAATGCAAACCACTCATCGTTGCTATCACGGTACTGTGCAGGAACGTTACCTTCGATAGTGTCACTTTGTACAGGTTGTACAACTTGTTTTTTAACCAAGTCAGCCAAACGGCTAATGTCTGTAGTTAGAATAACATCTGCAGGGCTATACTCGCCTTCTTGAACCAGTTTCTCTGCTAATCCTTTTTTTGCAAACTTCACGTTTACTTTAATACCAGTTTCTTTTGTAAACTCATTAAACATTGGCTCAACCAAAAAAGGCTGACGGTAAGAGTAAACATTCACTTCCTCTGCTGCAAAAGCGTGTGGAGCAATAGATGTAAGTGCAAAAGCAGAAAGCGCAAGAATCTTTTTCATTGTAAATCCTTTAAGTATAGATGCAAATGATAATAATTATCGTTCGTCATTATATTTAATGTGACGGAAAGTTCAATGACTTTTATCAATAAAAATACAAGTTGAGAAAAAAAATTGGACAAACTGGAATGGAGCGGCTTCTAAACGGTTCAATTTCCATACGCTATAAATTAGCGCAGCTAAACCAAACTAGCTACACATGTAGTCCTGACATAGTTGGTTGCTTAGAAACAAAGAAGCCCGCTATATAGCGGGCTTCATACTCATTAAGTTAACTTACTTTAGCGAAACAAACTCAGGGTAAGCGCCTACACCACAATCGTGCATATCCATACCTTCAAGCTCTTCATCTTCAGTAACACGGATGCCCACTGTGGCCTTAAGTACCGACCAGACAACAAGGCTTGCACAGAATACCCAAGCAAAGATTACCGCAGCACCTAATAGCTGAGCGCCAAATGATGCATCACCATTGCTCATTGGTACCAACATCAGACCTAAGAATCCACATACACCGTGTACTGAGATAGCGCCTACAGGATCATCGATTTTTACTTTATCCAGGGCAATGATACTAAATACAACCAATACACCAGCGATAGCACCTATGATGACAGAGAATACAGGCGAAGGAGATAAAGGGTCTGCTGTAATAGCAACCAAACCAGCTAATGCACCATTTAGAATCATCGTAAGGTCAGCTTTACCCCAAGTGGTTTTACAAACTAGCAGAGAAGCAATCGCACCTGCTGCTGCTGCTGCGTTAGTATTCAAGAATATTTGACCTACCGCCGTTGCGTTTTCAAAATCAGAAAGCATCAACTGAGAACCACCGTTAAAGCCAAACCAACCGAACCAAAGTATGAATGTACCTAATGTTGCTAACGGCATGTTTGAACCAGGAATAGGGTGAACTTCGCCGTTCTTACCATATTTACCTTTACGGGCACCCAGTAATAATACACCAGCCAACGCTGCTGCTGCACCAGCCATATGAACAATACCTGAACCAGCAAAGTCACTGAATCCAGCTTCAGAAAGGAAGCCACCGCCCCAAGTCCAATAACCTTCAATTGGATAGATAACGCCAGTTAGTACAACTGAGAATAGCAAAAATGCCCAAAGCTTCATACGTTCAGCAACCGCACCAGAAACAACTGACATCGCTGTTGCCACAAATACGACCTGGAAGAAGAAATCTGATTCCAATGAATGGTCAGCCCCCTCACCTTGAGTGCCAATTAGCGCACCAATCGAAGGTATAAAGCCACCTTCACTATTGTCTACGTACATAATGTTGTAACCAATAAGCAAATACATGGTACAAGCGATAGCGTATAGTACGAAGTTCTTGGTTAATATCTCAGTGGTATTTTTGGAGCGAACTAAACCCGCCTCCAACATGGCGAAACCAGCGGCCATCCACATGACTAACGCACCTGAAATTAGAAAGAAAAAAGTGTCTAGTGCGTAACGTAATTCAGTTACTGTTGTTAAAAGTTCCATTATAAATTCTCCAATCCCTTAAAGAGCTTCTGTATCCATTTCACCAGTACGAATACGTACTACCTGACTCAAATCGTAAACAAATATCTTTCCGTCACCGATTTTTCCTGTGTGAGCGGCTTTACTTACTGCATCAATGACACGTTCAACATTTTCCGCCTGTGTAGCGATCTCGAGTTTTACTTTTGGTAAAAAATCGACCTGATACTCAGCTCCACGATACAATTCAGTGTGACCTTTCTGGCGACCAAAGCCTTTTACTTCAGATACCGTCATCCCTTCGATACCCACATCGGAAAGTGCTTCCCGCACATCGTCTAATTTAAATGGTTTGATTATCGCGTTTATTAGTTTCATTGCATTCCCTCAGAGCATTTAATTTCGTTAACAGTGAAGTAACAATCAAGAGGCATGCCAAAAACGCAACCGACTGAAAAGTAAGGGTTATATTATTTAAATGTAAATTACTTGAAAATATAAGCACCAAAATAGTGCAGGAAAATCACAATTATGAGGCGGGAAATATGTCAGCCCTATTATTGTGCAATAGGGACAATCGACAGAGATATGAGATAAATGGAGAGTGATATTGCAGTAAATTAACCTATAAAATCCAGCCAGGAATTAAGCAGTTGCTCAAAATCTTCCAGACCGCAACCCGCAGTACTTTCACTAGTGTAGTAATCGAATTCACTTTCTTGCGGTAATTCTTCATCCGTGCTGAGTATATTTTCCTGAACCGTCACTTCATCATGAAGCAGAGATATTGATATCTCTTTCCCCTGAAAAGAAAACTCTTGGCTCGCCCCCGCTTTAATCTGTTTGATGGTAGAGAGCAACTGGTCAATAAAGCGTTTATCCGTATAAACCTCTTGTTCTAGCCAGCGTCCTACAACCTCATGTCCCATACTGCATTTAATGCGATACTCACCAGTCAGACCACGGACAAATTGATATTCCATAAATTTTATCTCAATGTAATTGGGGTATACCCCATTGATACAAAAAATCGAGGAGAGCACGTGAGTACTCTCCTCGATATTCATTACCCTAAAAACCAACAGCTTGAACTATTTGTCTTATGAAATAGTTCTAAGCGATTTTTGGCCTTACGCTTGCGGTCTCATTGCAGGGAATAGGATCACATCGCGAATGGTATGTGTGTTAGTAAACAACATCGCCAAACGGTCAATACCAATACCCTGACCTGCTGTTGGCGGTAATCCATGCTCAAGTGCAGTGATGTAATCTGCGTCGTAGTACATAGCTTCGTCATCACCAGCATCTTTCGCTTCTACTTGTGCTTTAAAACGAGCATCTTGATCTTCAGCGTCGTTCAGCTCAGAGAAACCATTCGCAACTTCGCGACCTCCGATAAAGAACTCGAAGCGATCAGTGATAAACGGATTATCATCATTGCGACGAGCCAGAGGAGAAATGTCCGCCGGGTATTCAGTAATAAACGTTGGCTGAATAAGTTTAGGTTCTGCGGTTTCGCCAAAGATTTCTTCGAGTAACTGACCACAAGTCCAGAAGGATTCAACATCCATATGAACAGATTTCGCAATGCTAACAAGGTAATCACGGTCTTGCACTTTCTCATAAGTTAGCGCTTGAATCTCTGCGTGATCAGGATTGTACTGTTTGATTGCACTTAGCATGCTCATACGTGGATATGTGCCACCAAACTCAACCATTTCATCGCCATAAGGCATTGCAGTAGCACCCAGAACTTCCATAGATACCGTGCGCAGCATCTCTTCAGTCAGATCCATAAGATCATTGTAGTCTGCATATGCCATATAGAATTCCATCATAGTGAATTCTGGATTGTGGCGTGGAGAAAGACCTTCATTACGGAAATTACGGTTGATCTCAAATACGCGGTCAAAACCTCCGACCGTTAAACGCTTCAAGTAAAGCTCTGGTGCAACACGCAGGTACATATCAATATCCAGCGCATTGTGGTGTGTAATAAACGGACGTGCCGTTGCACCACCAGGAATGACATGCATCATCGGTGTTTCTACTTCCATAAACTGCTTAGACACCATAAAATTACGAATGGCAGTAACCAGCTTTGATCGGATGATAAAAGCATTACGTGAATCTTCATTCACGATAAGATCAACATAACGTTGGCGATAACGCATCTCTTGATCCGTCAAGCCATGGAACTTTTCAGGAAGTGGGCGAAGTGCTTTTGTCAGCAATACATACTCTTCCATATTAACGTAAAGGTCACCTTTGCCTGATTTATGCAACGCACCTTTTACACCAACGATGTCACCAATATCTAAACCTTGATATTTTTCTTTTAGTTCTTTTTGAACCGGCTTAGCTGCATAAGCCTGAATACGGCCTGATGTTTCCTGAATAACCAAAAAAGGACCACGTTTTGCCATTACACGACCAGCAATAGCAACAATATGATTTAATTCTTCTAGCTCTTCCTTACTCTTCTCGCCAAACTCTGCCTGAAGATCACCCGCTAGGCTATCGCGGCGAAAATCGTTTGGATGCCCATTCGCTTTACACTCTTTGCGAATATGTTCTAGTTTCGCACGACGCTCAGCAATCAGTTTGTTTTCTTCTTGTGCATTTACTTCTGAGTGAACTTGTTCAGTCATTTTCTTATTACCTTAATTAAACGTGCTTACAGACCTGACTTCAGGCTGGCTTCGATAAATTTGTCTAGATCACCGTCAAGTACCGCTTGCGTATTACGGTTCTCAATGCCGGTGCGTAAATCTTTAATGCGCGAATCATCCAGAACGTAAGAACGGATCTGGCTGCCCCATCCGATATCGGACTTGGCGTTTTCATTCGCTTGTTTTTCTGCATTTTGCTTTTGCAATTCAAGTTCAAACAGTTTTGCTTTCAACTGTTTCATCGCCTGATCTTTGTTTTTATGCTGCGAACGATCATTCTGACATTGCACTACAGTATTTGTCGGCAAGTGAGTAATACGAACCGCTGATTCAGTGGTGTTTACGTGCTGACCACCCGCGCCAGATGCACGATACACATCAATACGAAGATCCGATGGATTAATATCGATAGCTATGTTGTCGTCAATCTCAGGATAAATAAATGCAGAGGCGAATGAAGTATGTCGACGACCGCCTGAATCAAATGGCGATTTACGAACCAGACGGTGAACACCTGTCTCAGTACGTAACCATCCGTAAGCATATTCGCCCACAATTCGAACTGTAGCGGATTTTAAACCAGCAACATCACCGTCAGAAACTTCAATAATTTCTGTCTTGAAGCCTTTGGCTTCAGCCCAACGAAGATACATACGAAGCAACATTGAAGTCCAATCTTGAGCCTCTGTACCACCAGAGCCTGATTGCAAGTCAATATAACAGTCAGAGCCATCATGCTCACCAGAGAACATTCGACGGAACTCTAATTTCTCCAGCTTAGCTTCAAGCTCAGAAAGTTCCGGGTCGATCTCGTCAAATGTTTCTTGATCTTCAGCTTCTATTGCCAGTTCCAAAAGGCCTTCAACATCATCAACACCTTGCTCTAATTGGTCAATAGTATCAACAACTGCTTCCAGTGATGAACGTTCTTTACCCAGAGCTTGTGCTCGTTCAGGTTCGTTCCATACTTCTGGTTGTTCCAGTTCTGCATTTACTTCTTCTAAACGCTCTTTCTTAGCGTCATAGTCAAAGGTACCCCCTCAGGACATTCGTGCGTTCAGACACGTCCTGTAAGCGGTTTTTAATTGGATTGATTTCAAACATGTTTACTCAACAATAAGTCTAGATTTTAACCGCAGAATTCTACTGAAAAATGTGATGAAGATACAGGGAAATATTATTTCTACTCTATGCACTCTACCATCAATTGTAGCGACTGATTGCCACGAAATTCATTGATATCCAAACGATAGGCCATACGCACTGTTTTCGTGGCGGCATCTGGCCAACGACGCAAGTCGACATTAAAGGCGATTGCATCCAGAGTCAGGTTGGTAGGATGGCCTTTAAATAGAGGTTCCACTATCATCTTCAGGTGCTTTTCGCCAACCAGTTTTTGATGCAAAACCTTAAAATCCCCATCAAAAGTGGGCTCTGGAAAATTTTGTCCCCAGGGGCCTGCGTCTCTAAGCTGTTGGGCGGTATGCATTGAAAATTCTTCAGGTATCAGTTCTCCATCTGATAGCACAACTCCCTGCAACGCCGCTTCATCAAGCTCTTCTCTCACTATTTGATCAAAAAGCTTACAAAATAGATCATAGTTAGTTTCTTTGATTGTCAGTCCAGCCGCCATAGCATGACCACCAAATTTCAAGATTAAATCTGGATGTTGTGTATCGATCCGATCGAGTGCGTCTCGCATATGTAAACCAGAAATTGACCGACATGAGCCCTTGATAAAGCCATCACCACCGTCAGCAAATGCAATCACCGGACGATGAAACTTATCCTTAATTCGAGAAGCGACAATGCCAATAACGCCTTGATGCCAATCACGTTGAAATAGCACTAACCCATAAGGGAGTTCGGAGCTATCACCAAATTGGAGCCTTTCACAAAAAGCAACAGCCTCTTGCTTCATGCTCTCTTCAATTTCTCTGCGGGTTTGATTTAACCCATCCAATTCATTTGCCATTCTGCGAGCTGCATGAATATTATTACTCATCAGAAGCTCTACACCGAAGGACATATCATCCAACCGCCCTGCTGCATTAATTCTTGGTCCAAGTGCAAAACCGAAATCAGCAGCAACTAACCTTTTGGCATCTCTTTTTGCCACTTCAATTAATGCCTGAATACCAGGGCGAGCTTTTCCCGCTCTAATTCTCTGTAACCCCTGATGAACTAAAATACGGTTGTTTTCATCAAGAGATACCACATCAGCAACCGTACCCAGCGCCACAAGATCCAATAACTCAGCCAGGTTTGGTTCTGGCATATTATTATTAGCAAACCATTGTTGTTCACGCATACAGGCTCTGAGTGCCAGCATTAAATAAAAAGCAACACCAACACCAGCAAGTGCTTTGGAAGGAAAATCGCATTCATGTAAATTTGGATTGACCATTGCGTCCGCAACAGGCAGTTCACCACCGGGTAAATGGTGATCAGTGACAATAACTTTAAGCCCCTGAGATTTGGCGTATTTCACCCCATCCAAAGACGATACGCCATTATCTACTGTCATTATGAGTTCAGCACCAAGTTCAATGGCTTGGTCAACAACTTCGGGACTTAAACCATAACCATCTTCAAAACGATTGGGGACCAAATAATCGACATTTCGACTACCAAAACTGCGCAAAGCTAAAACCGACAACGCAGAACTAGTCGCACCATCGGCATCAAAGTCGCCAACAACAATAATACGACGATTTTCAGTAATGGCGGCAAACAATAGCTCTACTGCCTTTTGAATACCGTATAACTCATGGAAAGCATGTAACCCCTTCGCTGCTTTCTCTAACTGCTTTGGATGAGAAATCCCTCGGGATATATAGATCCGACGAAGCAACGGAGACATAGTTTCAGGAAGTAGAGTAAGATCGGGAACCGAACGGCGAGTGATTTTTATCATTTGAATTAGGGTTAGTCTCAATTTAGTTTAAGCGTTTAATGAATATAATAAATGTGTATCGAAAAAATAAACTCTTCCGATACACATATTAATGGGATTACTCTGCCATCTCAGCATTTAAACGAGCATAGAGTGCTGCTGGCGGCATGTAACCTGCGACAAGCTTACCATTAGGTAGAAATATAGCTGGGGTACCCGAAATACCCAGTTCACGGCCTAATTGATAGTGCTGTGCAACTTTACCCTTACATTGCGCTAGGTTATCTACTTGTTCTGTAAAATTACGTTCAATTTTTGCTTTATTCATTGCTTGAGCAGAATCCTTAGCGCACCAGATTCGAGCCATTTCTTCAGCCACTTCACCACTTGGCCCTTGGCGAGGATACGCTAAGTATCGCACTGTAATACCAAGTTCGTTATAGCCACTCATTTGGCTGTGCAAACGCACACAGTAACCACACGTTGTATCGGTAAATACAGTAATCGCATACTTTTCATCTTTAGCAGGATAGACAATCATCTCATCTTCGAATGCCGCAATTTTTTCTGCATTAGCAGGCGCTTTTCTTTCTTCAATTAAGTTAACGTACTTCCCGTCGTCATCAAGTGAATAAAGTGCACCTGCAATAAATAGATCGCCTGCTAAGTTAGAAAAAAACAGTCCACCATTGGTATCAACTTCGACTAAGCCATTCATAGAAGCTGGAACAATGCTATTTACTTCCACGCCCATTTTTTCAAAACGCGCCCTAAGTTTAGCTTCATCAAGTTTAATGCCTGCCACTTGAAGTTCAGCCTGAACTTGAACATCGACTACTTGTTCTGTTTTCGCTTCTTCTGCATTACATGCAGCGACTAACATTGGAGAAGCCAGAATAATCATTCGGCGTAATACGCTCATTTTTTTTACCACCTTAATAAGTTCTAATTCACGCCCTGGGATGATGTTGTTCATGAATTTGTTTTAATCGTTCCGTTGCTACGTGAGTATAAATTTGGGTTGTTGATAAGTCACTATGCCCAAGCAACATCTGAACGACTCTGAGATCTGCACCATGATTAAGCAGGTGCGTAGCAAATGCATGTCTTAAAACATGCGGAGAAAGCATTTCAGTATCAATTCCGGCAACAACAGCATATTGCTTTATGCGGTGCCAAAAAGTTTGCCTGGTCATTTGTCTGGCTCGCTTACTTGGAAAAACCACATCCGAACTCTTATCTCCCAGAAGTATTGGTCTGCCTTGCTCAATAAAAGTTTCAATCCAGTCAATAGCATTTTCTCCCAAAGGCACAAGCCGTTCTTTATTGCCTTTACCTATTATACGAACCACACCCTGACGAAGACTCATGTTTTCCATGGTTAAACTGACCAGCTCAGTCACCCGCAACCCAGTAGCATAAAGAAGTTCGAGCATCGCCTTATCTCTGAGCTCTATAGGGTCATTAGGGTCTGGAGCTTCCAGCAAATCATCAACCTGAGATTCAGAAAGATCTTTAGGTAGCCTTTTAGGCAACTTGGGTGATATTAATAAGGCGCTAGGATCATCACTACGCATCTTTTCACGATAGATATACTGAAACAGTCTTCTGATCGCTGAAAGCATTCTGGCGCGGGACGTCTGTTTGTAATTTTTATCAACTAACCATGCCTGATAATCTTGCAAATCCGAAGTAGAAACAGACAAAATTTTGAACTGCCCTTTTTCCATCCATTCAAACAAGCGCTTCAAGTCATTTCGATAGGATGCCAGCGTATTTTCCGACAGCCCTTTTTCCATCCACATAGAATCCAGAAACTGTTCTACAATCACTAAGTCATTGTTCATTAATCATCTCGAAATAAATCTTCCACCATCGTATCTAAGTTTAATTATATACTCAAACCACTGCAAAATACTCAACGAGATGATTGTAACTGCATTTTGAACTAAATTGAGTATGCGGGTAGAATCGACTCATTAATTATAAAAAGAATTATACATCGCTTATGAAAATTGGACTGTTTTACGGCTCTTCAACTTGTTATACCGAAATGGCAGCAGACAAAATACGTGCCATAATTGGAGATGATTTGGTTGATATTCACAACGTGAAGGATGTGCCGTTAAGTAGGATGAATGACTATGACTTACTCATTCTCGGCATTTCAACCTGGGACTTTGGTGAAATCCAAGAGGATTGGAGTGCCATATGGGAGCACATCGCTGGCGTGTCGCTAAAAAACAAGTGCGTCGCATTGTTCGGCTTAGGCGATCAAGAAGGTTATGGGGAATGGTTCCTAGATGCAATGGGACTGTTACATGACGAATTAGTACCAACTGGAGCTAACTTCATTGGTTACTGGCCTAATCAAGGGTATGAGTTTGAAGCATCTAAAGCGCTATCTGAAGATGGTCAGCATTTTGTTGGGCTCGCTTTGGATGAAGACTCTCAATATGAATTAAGCGACGAGCGAATCGCAGCTTGGTGTGAGCAAATTCTTATCGAATATCAGGAAACATTATAAATTTTTCAAAAAAAAGGAAGGCTTATATTCAGCCTTCCTTTTTCAATTCTCTACGCTTTAACGTTTACGCTGTTTCTTCTGTTAACAACTCTTGCTTTTCAACATGAATAAACAACATCGCTACCAGTGTTATTGCCGTTGGTAATAACCAACCCATACTATACTCAAACAGTGGAAGGAAGCTAAACGCTGAGACATCCAAGCCTGCCACTTTAGCTGCATCAAGCAATGCAAACAGCAGAGAAACAGAAATAACCGCACGATAAGCAAATTTTCGGCTTGGTAATCTGTTTCTAAAGAATGTCAGGGCAACCAATGCAATCGCAATAGGATAAAGAGCAAACAATACCGGAACTGACAAGCTGATCAACTGAGCAAGCCCAACATTTGCTACAAGTGTACATGTTAGACCAACAATAATTACCCACGCTTTATATGACACTTTGCATAATGAACTAAAGAAATCAGAACAAGCAGAGATAAGACCAATGGCTGTTGTCAAACAAGCAAGAAGTACAATAGTAGACAATACATATTGACCCGATGTACCAAATAATGACTGAACATACGCACTCAGAATGACTCCACCATTATCCGCATTAAGCGTTACACCACCACTAGTTGCACCTAAATAGAATAATGAAATGTAAATAAATGCTAGTCCACTTGCCGCCACTATACCTGCGATGATTAAATATTTTGTTATTGCTGCCTTTTCTGTAATGCCTTTGCCGCGCAAAGCATCAACGATAAGCATACCAAACATCAATGACGCAAAAGTATCCATGGTGTTATAACCTTCAAGGAAACCTTTTACTAATGGTTGGGAGATATAATCCCCCTGAGGTGGCATAATTTCACCCTGTGGGCTTACAAATACACCTATAGCTAGCACAACCAAACTGATAAATAATACTGGCGTTAATACTTTCCCTATAATGTCGATTAGTTTTCCTTGAGACCAAGCAAAAAACATAGCAACAGAAAAGAAAACCATGGAAAAAATAGTGAGATCAGACTGAGCAGCATCAATGATAAATGGCTTAATAGCCATCTCATAAGCAACTAAACCGGTACGCGGTGCAGCGAAAGCTGGACCAATGATAACAAACATCAACAGAGCCATAATAGTCGATGCACGTTTTGGTAAGTCTTGCGTCAGTTTATCCCATGTGCCACCAGCAATAGCGATAGCAACAATCGTAATTAACGGTAAACCAACAGCGGTGACTAGGAACCCAAACATTGCTGGCAGGGTATTTTCTCCAGCTAACTGACCCGCAAGAGGAGGAAAAATAATGTTTCCTGCACCTAAAAAGAAAGCAAATAGCATAAAACCTACTGCTATTATGTCAGTTAATTTTAAGTTCTGACTCATAAAAAAACCTTAAGATAATATATTGCATACAGAAGAATAAATAGATTATTCGACTAATTTGAAGGGCGTGATAATGACGAAATAGAGTCGAACGGTCAATAGTTAGCCCAAAAACAAAACATTCGACCGCAATAACAGCAAAAGCATAGCTAAAGAAACTATATATTAGTTAAATTATAGATGATCGACAAAGCTAGCTTATTGAACTGCGCTACAGTGTAAAGTATATAAGTTTATCCTTTTCTCCATAATCAGTTATAAACACCTAGCAACTTTAAATTTGCAGAAGATAATGAAAAAAGAAAAAATAAGAACTAAAGACTTTAAATTCAAGAAGTTCAATATTTACGGAGGCTTCTCCGGCATGCCAGTAAGCACTGACGGTGTGCTGCTTGGTGCTTGGATTGACATAGATCAAGCTCGGTCCATTTTAGATATTGGAACAGGAACCGGACTCTTATCGCTGATGTGCGCGCAACGCTTTCCAGAGTCCACGGTTACTGCTATAGAGATTGATCACATGGCTGCAGAAGCTGCATTACAGAACTTCAAACAGAGTGCGTGGTCTGACAGACTCAAACTCATTCAGAAAAACATCCTAGAGTGGGAAACCCCCACTGCTTTTGACACTATTATCTGCAATCCTCCTTATTTCAATTTTGGGGAGCAGTCTCCGTCAGTTCGACGGGCAACAGCTAGGCACACTGACTCGCTAAATCACAGAGATTTACTCACTAAGAGCTGGAAAGTATTAAAGCCAAATGGCAAGGCAAATTTTATTTTGCCCGAGTTTGAAGGAGAGCAGTTCATCCAGTTAGCATTGTCTATGGGTTGGTATTTATCTCGTTTATGTAGGGTAAAACCAAATGAAAACAAACCGATAAATAGATTAGTATTTGAAATATCAAAGAGCCAATGTCATTGTCGGGAATCAGAGTTAACCATCCGGCACTCAGGCAGCTACAGTTCTGAATTTATTGCTTTAACAAAAGAGTTTTATTTAAAGATGTAGAAAAGCCGCACAATCATCTATAATGCGCGGCCAAACTTTTAACTACCCGCTTGTGGAGATCCTATTGTGGCCAATAAATTTGCTGAACTAGAACTTGATCCAAACCTTTTAGCCGCGATTGAAGATATGGGATATGATCGCCCAACCCAGGTACAAGAAGAAGCCATACCACAAGCTTTGGACGGTAAAGACATTCTAGCCTCAGCGCCAACGGGGACCGGAAAAACTGCCGCTTTTGTTTTGCCAGCCTTGCAGTTTCTACAAGATTTCCCTCGCAAAAAATCTGGACCTGCTCGTATATTAATACTGACTCCTACTCGTGAATTAGCTATGCAGGTCGCCGATCATGCTCGTGCACTGGCCAAAAATACTAACTTAAAGATCTTTACTATCACCGGCGGTGTTATGTATCAGGATCACGCAGATATTCTAGCGACAACGCAAGATATCGTAGTCGCAACTCCAGGTCGTCTGATGGAGTATATTGAAGCAGAGCGTTTTGATTGCCGTGCTATCGAATGGCTAGTACTGGACGAAGCAGATCGAATGTTGGACATGGGGTTCGGTCCCGTTGTAGACAGGTTATCAGGCGAGTGCCGCTGGCGTAAACAAACGCTATTGTTTTCTGCGACTTTAGAAGGTCGTGGTGTGGAAGGGTTTACCGCTGATTTGTTGAATGAGCCTGCAGTTGTTACTGCTGAGCCTTCTCGCCGAGAAAGAAAAAAAATCACTCAGTGGTATCACCGAGCAGATACCTTAGAGCATAAGGTTGAGTTGCTAAAACACATCCTTACACAAGATGCTGAGCGATCTATCATCTTTATCAAAACTCGTGAGCGCCTGGGTGAATTGCGTGAATTATTGGATAGCGCACAAATTCCTTGCAGCTGGATTCAGGGAGAAATGCCACAAGACCGCCGCAACAATGCAATTCGACGTTTTCGCGACGGAGAAGTTAATGTCTTATTAGCAACAGACGTTGCTGCCCGTGGTATTGACCTGCCAGATGTCAGCCACGTAATCAACTATGACATGCCACGCACTGCAGACGTATATTTACACCGTATTGGCCGCACTGCACGCGCAGGTAAAAAAGGTAATGCAGTCTCTATCATAGAAGCTCATGATCAACCAATGCTAGATCGCGTTGCACGATACACACAAGAAGAGATTAAAGAACGCTTTGTGAAAGGGATGCGTCCTACACATAAAAAAGCCGTGTTTAAGAAAAAGAAAAAAGTGAAAGATAGTGCGAAGAAGAAAAGCGCTGTTAAAAAGAAAAATGCTAAGAAAAAATAACATCAAACGTTAACCTTATTGAAAAATGGGCATTATCTGAAAAATGATGATGCCCACTTCCTATCTAATACTGTGCAATACTAACTCTGCTCTTCTCGCTTAAATACTAGCTCTGTCGCACTCGACTCTTCTTCGACAAAGTAATATCCAGCAATATCGAACTTAGTCAGTTCTTCAATAGAACTAATTTGATTATCAATAATGTAGCGGGCCATCATTCCGCGCGCCTTTTTAGCAAAAAAACTGATCACTTTATACTGACCTTTTTTACAGTCTTTGAAAATCGGAGTCACGATAGTTCCATCCAGCTGTTTCTTCTTCACTGATTTGAAATATTCATTGGACGCTAAATTGATA
>ASRM01000074.1_pt1 | contig 18714 bp, 18 predicted proteins | sample 693238 | NCBI WGS metagenome assembly ASRM01 (sample SAMN02169242, study PRJNA158439) | bioreactor metagenome | isolation source: day 74 sample from continuous culture bioreactor inoculated with sediment... | place: Germany: Bremen
ATACGCTATTATGGTTTGCCCACGTTGGGTTGCTGATCCAGATCTTTGGAGCGCCAAGTTGGCGTTTGATAAATTCACCAGCGACACGTAATGCACCAGTACCACCTGGAGCCTGAGCAGTTTTTGCTCGTTTTGAAGAGACAATTTCTGCGTCAGAGCCGAATAGCAATTTTTGCACAGCTAAACTATATTCAGCCGTACCTTCGATAGTCAGATAAGATTTTGTTTTTTCTGTTTCCAGAAGTGCTGCCTCGGCTTTTTTGACCGTAGCCAAAACGGGGGTGGTGCCTTGCTCATCTTTGTAGACGCCAGCGCCTAAATTTATTTTTTCAGCACGAGTATCTTTTTTAAATAGTTCTGTTAAGCCAAGAATAGGGTCTGCAGGAGCAGCAACGACTTTATCAAACATAATCTTCATCCATGTAGTTTGTGACAGTGACGCCTTCTTTATACCTTTATGATCCAATGGAAACAACAGGTAAAATGGATAAAATATTAATTTATTTCAATTTGGTAGTAATTAATGATTTAAGTCAGGAATTTTGTCCATTAACTTGGCGCTAACAGAGCAATTCCTGACTAGTAGTGTAACTAAAATGAGTGAAACTGTTTTGGATATCAAAGCTCGTGTTTATCTACATGTTTAGCGGCGATAGCAACAAACTCAGACTCCACGGCGAGAAAGGCGTCTACTATCTGTGGGTCAAAATGGGAGCCAGAACCTTGTACTAGTATCGATTTCGCTTTTTCATGACTAAATGCGGGTTTATAGACTCTTTTCGATATCAAAGCATCATAAACATCAGCTAATGCCATTAGACGACCAGAAACAGGAATGTCTGAGCCTAAAAGTTTGTTAGGGTATCCAGACCCATCCCATTTCTCATGGTGCGTTAATGAAATCTCTTTGGCGACATTTAAAAACGAAGTGGAACCCAGCTGTTGTTCTGCAATGGATAACGCATCTGCGCCGATTTGAGGGTGCTGTTTCATGATTTCAAACTCATCGTCTGTGAGTTTACCGGGCTTAAGTAATACGCTATCTGGAACGCCGACTTTACCAACATCGTGTAGCGGGGCAGACTTATAAAGCAACTCGATATAGGATGTGGTAAGTAAACTTTGGAACGGTTCTTTTTGTGCCAGTTCTTCGGCCAACACTTTCACATATTCTTGAGTTCTTAAAATATGTGCGCCTGTTTCGTTGTCGCGAGACTCTGCAAGTGCAGCAAGGCTAACGATGGCAACATCACGCGTCGTCTGTACCTCTTTATGACTGACCTCTAGAGAATCTAACATGTTATTTGTCAGGTAAGCGACTGAGCCCAGTTCATCATGTTCATATACTGGTACTCTAGTATTTGGTGCGCCCGCACAAACGGCTGAAAGGGCTTGTTCTTGAGATTGCAGCATCTTATGCAATAGCTTTGTCCATAACTTGATGATAAATAGGGCATAACCAAATAATACCACTGCAACATAGATAAACTCTTTAATAACGCTTATTTTTCCGGTGCCGTCGATCAGTTTTTCAGGGTTATGTTCAAGCCAATAAATATCTTTTATTTCAATCATTATCATTGACGCCGTAAGTGCAATGATAAGTAAAGAAAAAAGGCCAATCATCTGTTTGATAATAGAACGTCTTTCACCTGATAGACTTTGCTTGTATTCACCGCTGTTAATGTAACGTTCTTTGTCCAGAAGTTCCAAAATGACGCCAGTTAAAAAACCGAATAAGGTCATACCAAAAACAACTTTAAAGTTGCTATCTAAACCAAAGTCGTACATCAGGTTATAAAAAAGCGCAAGCGGTAATGAGTAGGCGAAAAACAAGGCTGTGTCCAATTTTGCGATACTGCCTTTGTAGGAATAAATACCTAATTTTGAAAGCATAAGACGAGTAGAGAGGAGTACGGCGAATACAAGGGAAACTTGATAGAAAAGTTCGCTAGTCGTCAGGGTGTCTAAAAACGGACAGACGCGACTAACATAAGTGCCATAAACAATGGCCGCGATCATGTATGTTGTGAGTATTCTAGCTTTCTGATAGTTAGGTTTATACATTGTTATTACCTGTCTATGTTTTTATTCTTTACAGAAGACCATTAGATTAAAGAAATTATTTCATGGTGCAACAAAAGCGAGGGGTGAAGTGAAGGTTTTATTATCAGCATTAAAAAAGCCGCCTCTTTAGGCGGCTTATTCAGATTAGAAACTAGCGCTTCTAGGCGTACGAGGGAATGGAATAACATCTCTTACGTTCGCCACACCGGTAACGTAGGAGACTAAACGCTCAAATCCCAGACCAAAACCAGCATGTGGAACTGTACCGTAGCGACGAAGATCGCGATACCAATTCATATGCTCAGGATCGATGTTCATTTCTTTCATACGGCTGTCTAGCATATCCAAACGTTCTTCACGTTGAGAGCCACCAATGATTTCGCCGATACCCGGTGCAAGAACATCCATAGCGGCAACGGTTTTACCATCATCATTCATGCGCATATAGAAAGCTTTGATGTCTTTCGGGTAGTTTTTAACAATAACAGGCGCTTTGAAATGTTCTTCAGCAAGAAAACGTTCGTGCTCTGAAGACATATCGATACCCCATGCAACAGGGAACTCAAACTCGCGACCCGAATCAAGAAGAATTTGGATAGCGTCTGTGTAATCAACTTGAGCAAAATCGGAATCAACGAAGCTTTCTAAACGGCTAATAGCTTCTTTATCTATGCGCTGTGCAAAAAACTCAAGGTCATCACGGCGCTCTTCAAGCACGGCTTTAAATACATACTTGAGCATATCTTCAGCTAAGCCAGCTACGTCATCTAAGTCTGCAAACGCAACTTCTGGTTCTACCATCCAGAACTCTGCAAGGTGACGACTGGTGTTTGAATTTTCAGCGCGGAACGTTGGGCCAAAAGTATAAACTTTACTTAACGCACAAGCATAAGCTTCCGCATTCAATTGGCCAGATACAGTCAGGAACGTCTCTTTACCAAAGAAATCTTCATTGTAGTCGATATCGCCCTTTTCGGTACGAGGAAGGTTTGCCATATCCAATGTAGAAACACGGAACATTTCGCCAGCACCTTCAGCATCAGAGGATGTGATCAATGGAGCAGACATCCAGAAGTAACCTTGCTCATGGTAGAAGCGATGAATTGCTTGAGACAAGCAGTTACGAACACGGGCAACGGCACCAATAACGTTAGTGCGAGGACGAAGGTGAGCAACTTCACGTAAGTATTCGATAGAGTGACGAGTCTTAGCCATAGGGTAAGTGTCTGCGTCTTCAACCCAGCCGACAACTTTTACGTCAGTTGCCGCGAGTTCAAAGTCCTGCCCTTTTGCTGGAGACTCAACAATTTTACCTGTTACTTCTACAGAACAACCTGTGGTTAATTTTAGAATTTCAGATTCGTAATTATTCAGATTATTAGGGACCACGGCCTGAATCGGGTCGAAACAAGAGCCGTCATAAATGGCGAGAAAAGAGATTCCGGCTTTGGAATCACGACGTGAACGGATCCAGCCACGGACAGTTACTTCACTGTCGACCGCAAGCTTTCCGTTTAATACGTCTGTTACAGGCGCGTAAGTCATATTTGCTACATACTCCATAGAGGTAAAAATTCAACCCAAAGTATGTGTGTCAATTGTTTGATTGTTGAGCACATTATTGGGTTTTAGAATAACATTTGATTTCAACCAGACATATTACCTGTCAAATTAATAGCATCAAGCGTTAATCTTAATGAATTGGATAATTTTATTGAATTGTAGCTGGCAAAATCGAAGAATTCACCGGAAATTGTTAATATTGTGTTGGAAAAATCTATTCTGCATGAAACCTAATTAGCTAATAGGTTTGCGCATAATGCGTTGCGGCCCTGCGTCTCCGCCGTGAAAAGTCTTTTCAGTGTCGGTAAAGCCAACATCACTATACAAGTTATACGCTGCCGTATTTTTTTTGTTTACGGTAAGGCAAAGCGAATTGTAATCAGGATAGGCTCCATATAAATAGATAAATAGGCGTTGAAACGCTTGTTTAGCGTAGCCTTTTCGCTGATGTTTCTCATCAATGACTAGATTTCGAAAGCCTAGCTCTTTGGCTCTAGCAAATGTGTATTGTTTTGCATAGGCTTTGTCCAACATGAAGAAACCCAACAACTGCTTGCCTTCATTAATTACGTATATGTCGTGCTCTGGTGTTCTTTGTTCAAAAATTTCGCTGAAACTGTAAACAAACTGCTGCTGCTGCTCAGGAATTGTGAACTCCATTAACGCAGAATAGTCTTTAAATCTAACTTTTCTTATTGTGACCATTAATTAAACTCGTTATTCACTGAATTCTTTCGTAAGAATAGCGCGAATGAAAACAGATAGGAAAAGGTTTTAATTAGAGGTTACTTATAAGTCTCTAAGTTGCAGTTGAAGTGCTTGAATTATTTGAGCTGTGACACCCCATATAAAGTAATCTTTATATGGAATGGCAAAGATTCTGTGCGAGTAGTACTCGAATTGAAAGGTTTGGCTATAAAGTTGCTGTATATCAAATAAGTGGCTGGCTGGGACTTCGAATATTTCATCGACTTCATTTTTATCAATGACTAACGTGTAATCGGGAGAAACAAGAGCAAGAATAGGGGTAATCATAAAGTGGCTTATGGTCATCAATTCAGGAAGTTGCCCTATGATGGATAATTGATTTCTAGAAATGCCAATTTCTTCTTCCGTTTCTCTAATTGCGGTATGCGCTAACGAAAGGTCACTTGGTTCAACTTTGCCTCCAGGGAAGCTAATTTGGCCAGGGTGATGTTTCAGATGTCTTGCCCTGCGAGTTAAGATGACATATAACTCATTTTCTCGTTCTACACAGCCAATAAGTACGGCTGCCTTTCTTAACCCTTTTGCATCAATACCAGCAAGGCGTTCCAACGTTTCACCATGATAATCAACGGGAAGGTTTAAACTAAAATTTCTAAGTAAGGCGTTTTTATCCATATTATTCTTCTTACAGTATTGGCAAAATTCGGCTTAATTTGTCTAAAGTTTCTTGATACTCTGCATCACATTGGCTATCCGCAACGATTCCGCCACCAGCCCAAGCGTGAATATTTCCATTGGAAGTTATCAACGTTCTGATAGTGATGCTGGTATCCATTTTCCCGCAGCGGCTGATATAACCTATGCTACCACAGTATACGCTACGTCGGTGTGGCTCCAGTTCTTCGATAATTTCCATAGCCCTTATTTTAGGTGCTCCGGTAATGGACCCCCCGGGAAAGCAAGCTTTGAGTAGGTCGAATGCTGAATATTGTTTGTCCAGCGTTGCTGTAATGGTACTGACAAGATGATGAACGGCAGGAAAACTTTCGATAGCAAATAAGTTTGGTACTTGAACAGTACCAGCTTTAGCCACTCGACCAATATCGTTACGTAGCAGATCAACAATCATTAAATTTTCTGCCTGATCTTTTTCAGCATTAACAAGATCCTTTGCATTAGCTAAATCTTGTTGTGAGTCATTTGAACGAGGTCGTGTTCCCTTTATGGGTTTTGTTTGAATCTTGTCGCCTGATAACTGAATAAAGCGTTCGGGAGAAACACTCAATACGGTACTTGTTTCAAATTTTAAATAGGCAGAAAAAGGCGCTAAATTACTGGCTTCCAATTTATTATAGGCATCCCATTCGGAACCAATATAAGGTGCAGTAAAGCGCTGCGCTAAGTTGATCTGGTAACAATCACCGGACAATAAATAGTCTTGAATTTGATTAAATTTATTTTTATAGCTTAATGGCGTCATATTTGATCGCCAGTCTTGAGTTAAACTGAAGTCCGGTAAGTTATTAGTTTTTTGGTTAACTAACCATTGATAATGCTTGTTGATATCCACACCGACAGCAGTTACTTGTCTCTTTTTATGGTCTACTATGATTGACCATTGATAAATGCCTACCGCCATGTCGGGCAAGTCAATGTCATTTTCAGCCAGCGACGGAATTCTTTCGACCCGACGGCCAAGATCATAACTAAAATAACCTAAGGTACCACCAATAAAAGGCAGGTCTTCCTGTTCTGGGTATTGTGGTAGCAATGAAGTCTGGTATCTATGTATAAGGTCAAATGGGTCTTCGGTGGATACCGATGATTCACCATTTATCTCTACCGTGGTTATCTCTCCAGTTGTTATCACAGAAGCGATTGGTTCAGCGACCAGAATATCAAAACGGCTGTCAGGGTGATCATCCGAGGCGGATCGTAATAACATCGCCCAAGGATGTTCCGCGATAGGCTCAAACAACAGCTTAGCTAAGTCGGTACGATAGGGAATATTAATGGTGTCGATTTTTTGAGCGTATTTGTTAATCATTTGCGTAATTTGTGACAAAGGCTTTAATCACCACATAGCGTGTCTTTGCAAGCCAGAGTATCATAAATTCAACTGCAAAAATCTAAAAGTTCAATTGTGTGTCCCCGTACATCTCATTGAAACCATAACAATTAAAGAGGCAAGCAATGACCGTCATTCATAAACAGGACCTCATCAGTAGTGTTGCTGATGCACTTCAGTACATCTCGTTCTATCATCCGCTAGATTTTGTAAATGCGCTGAATGATGCGTATGAGAAGGAGCAAAGCAAGGCAGCAAAAGACGCTATTGCCCAAATTTTAATTAACTCTCGAATGTCTGCAGAGGGACATCGGCCAATTTGTCAGGACACGGGTATTGTTACTTGTTTTGTTAAAATTGGCATGCAGGTCCAGTGGGAAAGTGACATAACGGTTCAACAAATGATAGATGAAGGGGTACGTCAGGCTTACACCAACCCTGATAATCCATTGAGGGCTTCTGTATTATCCGATCCTGCGGGCAAACGAATTAATACTAAAGACAATACCCCCGCTGTAGTGCATATTGATATGGTCCCCGGCGATAAAGTAGAGATTCAGATTGCAGCAAAAGGCGGCGGTTCAGAGAACAAAACCAAGATGGTGATGTTGAACCCTTCTGACGACATTGCAGCATGGGTAGAAAAAACATTACCAACTATGGGGGCGGGATGGTGTCCTCCTGGAATGCTCGGAATAGGTATTGGCGGTACAGCGGAAAAAGCAGCTGTATTAGCGAAAGAATCCTTGATGGAACATATAGATATTCAAGAGTTAATAGACAGAGGCCCGGAAAACGCGGAAGAAGAGCTTCGTCTGGACATCTTTAATCGTGTAAATAAACTTGGCATCGGAGCTCAGGGACTTGGCGGATTAACGACTGTCGTGGATGTGAAAATTAAAACGGCACCAACGCATGCAGCATCCAAACCAGTTTGCATGATCCCTAACTGCGCCGCAACCAGGCACGTACACTTCACATTAGATGGCACTGGACCAGCTGAACTGGTACCACCAAAATTAGAAGACTGGCCGGAAGTTACATGGGAGGCGGGTGAAGATACACGTCGAGTCAATCTTGATGAAATAACCAAAGAAGATGTTCAAGAATGGAAAACAGGCGAAACGGTTCTGCTTTCAGGGAAAATATTGACCGGACGTGATGCTGCACATAAACGTATTCAAGGGCTACTTGAAAGTGGTGAAGGGCTGCCTGACGGCGTAGATTTTACGGGGAAATTTATTTATTACGTTGGCCCAGTTGATGCAGTGGGCGACGAAGTAGTTGGCCCTGCAGGCCCTACAACGTCAACACGAATGGACAAGTTTACCGATATGATGCTTTCACAGACTGGGTTAACCGGAATGATAGGCAAAGCAGAACGTGGTCCTGAGACTATTCAATCCATCAAAGAGCATAAAGCCGTATATCTTATGGCGGTCGGTGGCGCGGCGTATTTGGTTGCTAAGGCGATTAAGAAAGCACGCGTGGTTGCGTTTGAAGAGCTGGGTATGGAAGCTATTTATGAGTTTGAAGTCGAAGATATGCCCGTTACTGTCGCGGTAGACTCTACCGGTGCAAATGCCCACCAGATTGGCCCGGATACGTGGAAAGTAAAAATAGCTGAAGCTGAATAATATTTTTTAGTAAAGAAGTAAAGCGCAGGTTTTCCTGCGCTTTTTCTTGATTAATCAATGGTATGCTATCAATATTGTTCATTTGAAATGAGATGTAAGGAGAAAATATGACTCGCTTCGTTCAGTTACTGCAATTATTTATCGTCATTGTGGTTGGCTTTTTTCTAATTAAAGATGTGGTTCTTCATGGCATTGGTGTCTTTAACCAACAGTGGGTGATCATTTCGGTCGCAGTTACTTTGCTCTTAGAACTCGCTTTATTTGTCATCTATAAGTTGATAGAAGACGATTAGTTGTCGGTGTAAATGATAACAAAGCAGGATGTTGAGATTACTATCACACACCAGTGTCAGTATGTAGTTTGAAGTGAATTTAGATATTCCTATGGCTAAAATATCAAAGGAGCAGATATGAACGAACACGAAAAACTTAATTACGTAGAGTTTGCGGCGAAAGATCTGCAAGCGACAAAAGCGTTCTTTAGTTCTACATTTGGCTGGAAGTTTGTAGATTATGGCCCTGACTATACCGCCTTTTCAAATCAGGGGTTGGATGGTGGTTTCTTCAAAGCAGAGACGGCCAGTCAATCTGAAAATGGCGCAGCTCTGTTAGTTTTTTATAGTTCTAATATTGAATCTACTTTAAGTAAAGTGAAATCGAATGGTGGGACCATTAATCGAGACATTTTTGATTTTCCGGGTGGTTGGCGCTTTCACTTTTTGGAACCCAGCGGTAATGAATTTGCAGTTTGGTCAGAAACACATACGTGATGATTGCTCAATGAAAAAGCTGATATTTGTAGATGTTTTAGCCTCATCCCTGAGGCTTTATTAGCGAACGATTTCGAATCCTAAATTCACCATTTAATGTTCGATTTTGAATCTTGGACCTATAGACAGGTCAAGACCTAATTGTAGTATTCCTTACCGTTTCCACAAAAAGCATAACCAGCTATTCTGCTTAGGTAACTAAACTTATTTGTATTGAGCAACAATTTCAAACTTGGTTGGCTAAAAAGGACAGTAACGTGACTTACGAAGAATATAATAAATTCTGCAAATCATTACCGGTAACTACTTATGTCGTTCAATGGAACAATTCTCATGTATGGAAAGTGGGAGGAAAAGTTTTCGCTATTGGTGGTTTGGGGAAAAATGGCGTTCCTGCGTATATTTTTAAAACATCCAATCTAAACTTTGATTTTTTAAGCGACCAACCGGGTTATAAACCAGCGCCTTATTTCGCTTCCCGTGGTATGAAGTGGATACAACAATTCGAAACATCGCCAAACACTGATGAAGAGTTGATGTATTACCTTAAAGAGTCTCATAGAATTGTCTCGTTAGGGCTCAGCAAAAAAAAGCAAAAAGAGCTTGGTTTGAATCAAGAAAGCGGGATCTAACTAACGACTTCAGCCACATTGTTAATAATAAGGATATTGAGAAAGTGATAAGGAAAGCAACACAGGACGACTGTGTGAACTTGGCAGTTTTATCTCTTCAGGTATGGTTACATACCTATGCTAATCAGGGTATCAGAACGAAAATTTCTAACTATGTACTGTCTACGTATACAGAAAACTATTATCAGGATTTATTGAATAAACCAGATTGCCCAATATGGGTTTATATTAAAGATGAACACCTTGTTGGTTTTATCTCGGTTGATTTATCGTCTGATTTTGGCGAAAGTTTATCTGGTTATGAAGTCACCACTTTATACGTATCTGAACATTTTCACGGACAAGGTATTGGAAAAAAACTGCTTGAAAAAGTTAAGTGCCAGTATGGAACGCCTCTTTGGCTGTCTACCTGGATAGAAAATGAAAAAGCAATAAAATTTTATCGAAAGGAAGGTTTTGAAATCATTGGCGAATTGAATTTTGACCTTGACGGCGAGGAGCATGAGAATCATGTTCTTTCACTGGGTTGATGTAAGTAAGTTAAATACTCATAAAACAATATGATATCGATGATTTTACGCTACTATTCTTAATTGTAGCGGGTCGTTAGTTCTCACCTTGAGTCACCTTTACAAGATAGCTTCTATAATAAGTTTATACATATCCAAAATAACAAGTGGATAAGCTTGCTATTACGCTGAAAAGCGGATGTATATCTAGTAAAGGGGTTAACAATCATGGAATTAGCAAAAATAGTGCAATTAGGTTGGGAAGCGGTAGGCGCTGGAGATTATGATACATTAGTCTCTGATTACGCCGATAAGATGAGCTTTATCATGCCAGGGCAATCCGATATTCTACAAGGGCGTCAAGCGTTCCGTTCCGCATTAAATAACCTCGGGGATATCTTGCCTCCAGGTTTTGAAATTACGGGACTACGGCAGATCGAAGGGGACAATGAGGTTATTTCGATTGTTGAATGGAAATCCGACAAGATTGATGGTTCTCAACTGTCAGTGTTGTTTAAATTCGAAGACGGAAAAATCTATGAAGAACGCTGGTTTATCGATACTGTTCAATGGAAAACTGCATTCTGAATGAGTCTAGAACATTAATTAAGTCAGACGAATGTAGCTTTATCTATTCAGACTAAAATCTTGATAGAAATCATTCTCTTTTTGTCTTACTCTGTTGATGAAACAGAGGAATTTTGAATGAAAAAGATCCGCCAAGAAGTCAATGATCTTATCCACCGAGGAATGGACAGTCAATGTCGGTTAGCCGTTACAGGACTGTCCAGAGCTGGTAAAACGGCATTTATCACTTCATTAGTAAATCAAATGCTGCACTCATCAACAGCAGATAACTTGCCCCTTTTTCATGTATCACGTGATAAAACGTTAATTGGGGCAAAAAGGGTTCCACAGCAGAATTTACTCGTGCCAAGATTTTCTTATGACGAAGCTATAGATTCGTTATATTCGGTGCCACCAGCTTGGCCAACACCGACAAAAGACGTAAGTGAAATTCGGTTAGCAATTAAGTACAAGCCAAAGAAGGGAGCAAAGAGGCTGCTTTCAAATACCACAACACTTTATTTAGATATTATTGACTATCCAGGTGAATGGCTTCTGGATTTACCACTGTTGAGCTTAGATTATGAGCAGTGGAGTCAAACTCAGTTTGATAGCTTTAAAGGACCAAGAAAAGCGTTGGCAGCAGAGTGGTTGAGTAATATCAAATCATTTGATCCTTTGGCTGAAGCCAACGAAAAACAGCTCGAGGATATTTCAAAATGCTATACGAAATATTTATATGAGTGCAAAAATAGTGGACTTCACTGGGTACAACCCGGACGGTTTGTCTTACCGGGGGATTTAGAGGGCGCGCCAGTATTGCAGTTTTTCCCATATCAGCTATTGGATAAAGAAGAGGAATTAAGCAAAGCAGACAAGCATACAAATTATTATATGCTTAAGTCTCGCTATAAAGAGTATCAGCAAAAAGTAGTCAAGCGGTTTTATAAAGACTACTTTTCAACATTCGACAGACAGATTGTATTGGTTGACTGCTTGCAGCCACTAAACGCCGGATATGATTCATTTCATGATATGAAAGACGCGCTGGAACAGATAATGAAGAGCTTTAGATATGGGCGTTCTTCCATGTTAAAGCGTTTGTTCTCACCGAGAATTGATAAAATTCTATTTGCTGCGACTAAGGCAGATCACATCACACCAGAACAACATCCGAATTTAATTTCACTTCTGCAGCAGATGGTACATCCTTCTTGGCAGCACGCGGCATTCGAAAATATTGAGATGGAATGTATAAGCATTGCCTCTGTTCAGGCGACAACCACGGGCTTTGTATCTAAGGGTGACAACAATATCCCAGCGATCCAGGGGATGACGAATGAAGGTCATGCATTGACTCTTTTTCCGGGTGAAGTGCCTCGAAAATTACCAAAAGAAAATTTTTGGCAAGAAGGGGGCTTCGACTTCAATAGTTTTCGTCCAACAGAACTGGAGCCAGACCAACCGCTTCCACATGTTAGATTAGATAGAGCTTTGCAGTATTTGATTGGAGACAAATTGAAATGAGCGAAATAAAATCAAAGCAGGTTTTTGAACAGCCCCTTCAAGCAGAACTGCCAAAGGAAGAACTCACCTTACAGCAACAATTCGAAACCAAAGAAACCTTTGTTCCGGTCCAAATTGAAGCGGAAGAAGAGGGAACCGATGAAGAACAACTGGAAACAGTAATTCGACCTAATAAACAAAAGGGTTGGATAGTTTCTGGGTTGTTAGTCAGTTTTTCAGGTTTGGTTGGCTGGCAAGCTGTTGATTCAGTGGTTACGGCGTTTCAGTCTGCCGATTGGTTGTCGGTAGGATGGGCAGGGTTTATTGCCTCAATTGCGGGGTTAGGTATTTCTGCCATTGCAAAAGAATTGTGGAAACTAAAAAAATTACGGGCACATTTTACACTGCAAGAACAAAGTGAAGCATTACTAGGTAGCGAAAGTGTAGGGAAAGGCAAAGTATTTTGTGAAGGTTTGGCTATCCAAAGTGGGTTCATCGCGGAAAATCCTCATTTGGATCGTTGGCGTAACGCAGTCAAGGATACGCATAGTGATGCTGATATTCTCGAAATGTACGATGGCATGGTTATTAATAAGCAGGATAAACAAGCGAAAGCGTTGGTTGCTAGGTTGGCTACAGAGTCTGCTGCCTTGGTAGCGATTAGCCCGCTAGCTGTTGCTGATATTTTGCTAGTGGCGTGGAGAAGCTTCAAGCTTATTGATAAGTTGGCAGAGATTTATGGTGTGGAACTTGGTTATTGGTCGAGGTTAAAGCTTTTTAAACTGGTTCTAATAAATATGGCAGCAGCAGGCGCAACTGAACTTGCTACGGACGTAGGAATGGATCTCCTATCGATGGATCTCGCCGGAAAAGTATCTACTCGGGTAGCGCAAGGGTTTGGCATAGGTATATTAACCGCTAGATTAGGTATTAAAGCAATGTCCTTGCTTAGACCGATACCGTGGAATAACAGAAATCGTGTAAAACTGGGTGAAATAAGGAAAGTACTTCTTATTGAATTGAAAAATAGGTTGTAAAAATACGGTTACAAACGGATGGAAAGTGACCGTTTAGTGTTGACTTAGCTATGATATTGAACGGTTTTTATTGTCTTACTTGACGGGAGTAATTGGTTAATTCAAACTGGTGTCAACTTTTCCTGACACTCTATTGGAACGAATTGTGCGCCTTGAAGTTTTGTGTGAAGACAGACTTGGACTAACGCGAGAATTACTCGATATATTGGCTTCTAAAAATATCGATCTGCGTGGCATTGAAATCGACGTCATAGGAATTATCTATCTTAACTGCCCAGAGATAGACTTTGATGTATTTAGTGAGTTAATGGCTCAAATTAGGCGAATCCCAGGCGTAACTGATGTCCGAAAAATTCAGTTTATGCCCAGTGAAAGACATAATACAGAGCTCGTTTCATTATTGAATAACTTACCTGATCCTGTTTTATCAGTCAGTCTTAAAGGCAGCATTGATATGGCGAACCACGCTGCGAGCGAATTATTATCGCAGACTCAGGAAACGTTGACAGGAAATCCAATCAGTTCATACATTTCAGGATTCAGTTTTACTAACTGGCTGGAAGGCGACAAAAACCGGATAAAAGAAAATGTTGTTATCAATGGATTAGATTACGTTCTCGAAGTCGTTCCTGTTCATATTGAAGGCGAAGCTGCAGATGCATCGGTTCTTGCCAGTGCAGTAGTGACTTTAAAATCTACTGTTCAAGGACAATCAAAAATTGTTTTCTTGCCAGAGAGTAACTCAACAGGTTTCGAACACTTTGTTGGTATTTCTAACCGACATAAAGCCCTTATTAGTCAGGCCAAAAAACTGGCTATGTTAGATCAACCTCTGCTAATTGAAGGCGAAACAGGTACAGGTAAAGAGATGCTGGCGAGGGCTTGTCATAATCGTTCAGAAAGGGCATCAAATCCATTTTTAGTTTTAAGCTGTGCATCAATGCCAGACGATGTTGCTGAAACTGAGTTGTTTGGCCATGCACCGGGTGCTTTTAATCAGGGTGCGGGACATAAGGGTATATTTGAGCAGGCCGATGGTGGCACTGTGTTTCTCGATGAAATAGGGGAAATGAGCCCGCATCTACAAATCAAGCTATTACGTTTTTTGCAGGATGGTACTTTTCGTCGGGTCGGAGAAGAACATGAAATTCATGTGGACGTGAAAGTTATCGCGGCTACCAAGCAAAATTTGGCGGAATTAACTGAAAAACAGGAATTTAGAGAAGATCTTTATTATCGTCTTAATGTATTAACTCTTTCTATTCCAGCATTAAGAGAGCGCTCAAACGATGTTTTGCCTTTGGTAGAACTGTTTATTAAGCGTTACTGCCAAGAGCTAGGCATTATTAAGCCATTAGTGATGGAACAGGTAAATAACGAATTAGCTAATTACCAGTGGCCCGGAAATATCCGGGAGTTGGATAATACGGTGTTAAGAGCATTGACACGTTTGAGTGAGGATGAACTTACCATAGAGCATTTCCAGTTACCTAAAGTTGACTCTGCTATTGTTAACCATGTTGGAGTGAATCTTGATGGAACACTTGACGATATTATGAAAGAGTATGAAACCAATATTTTAGACAGGCTTTATCAGTCATTCCCTTCAAGCCGAAAACTGGCTAAGCGGCTTGGTGTTTCTCATACTTCAATTGCAAATAAGTTGCGTGACTATGGTATTAGGAAGAAATAATGTGGCGTGATTTTAAATTTAGAAAAATGGACCTACGGGCTGGCAATATACAAGTTCGATTGGCTAGAAAGGATGACGCTAATCTTATTAGCGGTTATTTTGTTAAAAACAGAGAATTTTTAAAGCCATGGGAGCCTAAAAGGGAAGAGGAATTTTTTACCGAGTCAGGATGGAAACAAAAACTAATAAAACTGACGGAATTACACCTCATGGGCTTAGGGTTCTATTGTCTGGTTATCGACTTACCTAGTGGTAAAATGCTAGGAACTGTCTCATTTAGTAACCTTGTTCGCTTTCCGTTGCATTCATGCAATGTGGGTTATTCATTGGACGAAAATGCGCAGGGTCAAGGAACTATGCGTACGGCACTTAAGTTGGCTTGTGATTGGATGTTCAAAGAACAAAATCTACATCGAATTTCAGCAAGCTACATGCCCCGAAATGAAAAAAGTGCGACCGTATTACAGTCTAATGGGTTTGAGTCTGTAGGTTTTGCAAAAGACTACCTACTGATTAATGGTCAATGGGAAGGCCATAACCTTACCGCATTGATAAATTCAGATTGGCAAGATAAATAATGAATAACGAAAGATTAACCAAACAGTTGGCTCTAATCATGGAATTAGACCAATTAAAAGCCGTATTACGAAGAACCAGAGTAAAGTGTGCCGACAAGAGATTCGAAAACAGTGCTGAACATAGTTGGCATGTCGCGTTAATGGCCCTTTTACTCGAAGAGCATGCTAATGAACCGGTCGAGATAGGCCGGGTATTAAAAATGTTATTGCTGCACGATATTGTGGAAATTGACGCAGGTGACACTTTTGTCTATGACACGACAGCATCAAAGTTGCAAGAGGAAAAAGAGCTAGAAGCCGCTGAGCGCCTTTTTGGAAGGCTGCCAGAAGAGCAGGGGAAAAAGCTAATGGCTATTTGGAGTGAATTCGAGTCGGCTGAAACAGCAGATGCTCGATTCGCCAAAGCGCTTGATCGGATCATCCCAATATTAATGAATCACAATAATCAAGGACAGAGCTGGGTTGAACATGGAATTGCACGCCAGCAAGTGATTGATATCAATCAACGTATCGAAAAAGGATCGACAGCGTTGTGGCAAAAAGCGCTTCAAGTCATTGATGATTCAGTGAGTAAAGGCTGGCTTAAGCCATAATCTGTCAGGAGTATTAATGTCCTATATAAATTTAGAAGAATATAACCGCAAATGGATATTCACCCATAAGTCGATGCCAGTAAGTGATGCAGACTTAAGCTTAATTAAACCAATGACTCAAGCCCGTTCTTCACAATTATGGATTGAGAATATTAGTAGTCAGAGCCCAGATGCCGAAAGGTTAAGCCCTCAAGACTGGCCGGTTAAAAAGAATAACTGGACAAGTGAAGTTGACTGGATGAAAGAGTGGGAGAGCAATGAACCTGCTCTACCATCAGATATTGTTCATCATATCGACTGGCAAGACGATGTTACTGTTTATTTTTGTTATGAAAAATATAATGTCATCGAAACTAAATGGGGTGTTTTTAAGCGAAACTGGAAAAATTTTTTGTTCTTCGATGACGGTCCTATTTTAATCGGTCGAAGAAGAAAGCAGGCATTGTGGTTTTCTAGCAATGGCTCAGTTAAAATTGGTGAAAGAATTTAACCAAAAAAAACACCATGTTTGGTGTTTTTTTCTATTGGTATGATTTCGCTCAATACCTAGCTTTCACGACTTGTTGAAGTCAATCTCTCGTCATAAGCTATTATTAGTAGATATTAATTATATTTATAAGGTGAAATAATTGGATAAAAAGCGCGTTGGTTTTCGACCTCTCATCTTATTTTTGATTTCGATGCTTTTGACGGCAGTTGCTATCTTTTCTCTTTCGAATTTTCAACGTGAAAATGCAGTTGCGTTCGCTGAAATAGCAGTCGAGCGATGGACAAAATTATTACGTAGTCAGATTTATAATGACCTCGACTATATTGGATCTGCTGCCAACTTTTTTCATTCGACAGAGCAAGAAGATTGGCACCATTTTCCAGATTTTGCTGAAGGCTTGACAAGCCAAACGTTGAGTTTAGTTGCAGTGCAGTGGATGCAGAAAGTCGAAAGTAAAGACATCAATACACATTTACAATTGATAAATCAGATTTTTTCTGAAGTTAACCTATATACGACCATTGCGAATAATGGCATTGATTTTGGTCACGACGCTAATACGGCAGTCGCAAGATATATTGCGACGGATGTCTACCCGCGAACCAGTGAGAACCTTCAGGTGTTGGGGTTTTATTCTACGAAAGAGCGTTTTGCAAAAGTACTTCAGCGAGTTAAGGAAAGTGGTAAACCGAGTTTATCGGATAAAGTGACACTTCTTCAAGATGACATTTATAGCCACAAAACCAAAGATGGTTTTCTGGTTTATTATCCGGTGTTTGAAAAAAAAGGTGGAGAACTAAAAGGTATTGTTATTGGAGTGCTTCGTGCAAGTATTTATTTTAATGCACTTATTTCTGATAGCATGAACGAGTCTGATGTCGCGATAAAAATTGTGGATACCGGATTTGATTCAAGTGACGCCCCCAATCTTTACCAGAGTCCTCACTGGGAGGAACCATTCAGTTTGGAGCTTAGCGATGCACTTTATTTCCCTAATAGAGCCTGGTCTTTACAATACAGATTCCAAAAAGGCATGATTGAGAGTGATAAAGCGTCTTTATTATTTATCGGTTTATTAGGTCTTATTATCTCGTTTCTATTATCTCGGATGGCTTATAAAGAAGAGAAACAGAAAGAGTTGCTTGAAAAAGAACTAGAAAGCAGAACGGACGAGCTTAATTATTTGGTTAATCATGATCCTCAAACCAACACATTAAACCGAAGAGCTTTTAATGAATTGTTTGAAGCGTGGATTTCCCTGGGTGAACCTTTTGGTTTGCTTACCTTTGACGTAGATAATTTCAAAATTATCAATGATAGGCATGGTCACCCTACAGGTGATGCGGCGTTGAGGCACATTGCAGAAAAGGTTACCGCAGCGCTATATGATAATGATAAGTTATTTCGAGTAGGCGGTGATGAGTTTTATGTATTATCTAGGTTGAATGCCGTCGATGAACTGACAAATCATGCAGAATCAATGCGGACGATGGTGGCTAATTATCCGCTCATTGCCGAACATGACGTATCGCTTTCCATTAGTATTGGCGGTGCAATTTGGCATGGTGAAGATATGGAACAATTTGCCCAGAACGTTGATTTGGAATTATATAAAAGTAAAGAAAAAGGGAAAAATTGTGTTTCTGTATCAAGTGGTAACTAGGAACGTTTGCCTTCTGCTAGAACAACACTAAATAAATAAAGCATTTTAGCGGCACTGAAGGCTGTTTTGTTGTCATTATTGATTATTTAGTCTTAGTTAAACTGTTCACATGGCTTACGATAGGCTAAAATCCTGCGTCGATTAAAGTCCTACTTCATAGGTATAAAATGAATTATAACCGAGTCGTTTGTTTCGATTTGGAAATGTGCTGTTGGAACATTGATGGTGTTGGTTCAACGGGTGAAATTATTGAAATTGGCTTAGCGGAAATCGATCTTGTAAAACAAGAAATTGTTAAGCGTGCTCAATATTATATTAAACCTGAAAGTGACGAAGTATCTGAGTTCTGCACTGAGTTGACTGGCATCACTCCCCGTAAGATTCAAAAGCAGGGTAGAGAGCTTAACTCTGTCGTTCACTCAATGATTAAAAATTTTGGTGGACCTAATAAGATCTATGCTGCATGGGGTCGAGACGATCATATATTGCGTGAAGAATGCTTAGCGAAAGGTGTTGAGATGCCATTTAAAGAGTTTATCAATCTTGCCACTATTTTTCGTATTCAGAACCGCCTGAAAGATAAACGGATCGGGCACAAAGCGGCGCAGGAATCAAAAGGTATAGAATGGGAAG
>ASRM01000076.1_pt1 | contig 18539 bp, 19 predicted proteins | sample 693238 | NCBI WGS metagenome assembly ASRM01 (sample SAMN02169242, study PRJNA158439) | bioreactor metagenome | isolation source: day 74 sample from continuous culture bioreactor inoculated with sediment... | place: Germany: Bremen
CTGCAAAGCCGATAACTCGCCCGCCGGAAATGTCTCGGCTATTGGGAATCAAAACTAAAGCTTGCTGAGTACCAGCACGTTCAATGATTAATTGGAGCTCTATATTCGGAGCCTGCTGAATAGACTCTACAACTTGACTCCATTTATCAATGTTTTCTCCATTGATTGAAACCAATTTATCGCCAACGCTGAGTCCTGCTTTGGCAGCAGCACCACCTTCTGAAACTCTAGCTAAACGCGTGTAAATTTCTGGGCTGTAAGGAATAAAGCCCAATGACTTCATCGCAGATTCAGATTCGGGGTCAAAAGACCACTCGCGAATGTCTAATACTTTAGCTTCTTCAATCCCATATTCATCAGCGGATTTAAGCGTAATCATCATTTCGCTGTCGCCAATATGAGAAATCAAACCCATATTAACCGACTCCCAATCAGAGGTTTTACGTCCAGAAATAGAAGTAAATTCCATTCCAGGATTTACACCGGCTTTTGCAATGATTGAATTCGGTGTTACCTCTCCAATAACAGGCTTAACGGTTGGAACTCCAATTAGGAACACCAGCCAATATGCAAAAATAGCAAAAATAAAATTGAAAATTGGTCCCGCAGAAACAATAGCACTTCTTTGCCACAGTGGCTTTTTATCAAATGCGCCATTCTGCATAGACTCTGGTACGTCATCAACCCGCCCATCCAGCATTTTGACGTAACCGCCTAATGGGATCATAGACAAGCTATATTCGGTTCCGTCTTTCCCTACTTTCTTCCAGATAGACTTGCCAAAGCCAATCGAAAATTTTTCGACTTTTACGCCACACTTGCGAGCTACCCAAAAATGGCCGAACTCATGTACTGCGACTAAGATACTTAGCGCAATAACAAAACTGGCGAAATTCCATAAAATATCAATCATAATGAACGTTGTTTAACGACCTCAAAGGCAAGGGTTCGAGCCATTCTATCGAGCTCTAAGAGGCTTTCCAAGCTATCTAGATTTTTCTTTCGCATTTCTGCACACACTTTGGATAATACTTGTTCATTGACAACAGCAATGTCGGTAAAGTTCAGCTGTTTTTTCAAAAATGCGTCGACAGCGACTTCATTTGCTGCATTAATAGCCGTTGTTGCATGCTGACCTTCATAGCACGCATCAATGGCGAGCTTAAGGCACGGGTATCGAGAAAAGTCTGGTTCTAAAAATGTAAGCTCACCCACTTTAGTAAAATCCAGAGCAGAAACGCCAGAAGCAACTCGTTCAGGGTAGGACAAGGTTAACGCTATTGGTGTGCACATATCCGGCTCACCCATCTGAGCAAGTACAGAGCCGTCTTTATATTGAACCATCGAGTGAATTACTGACTGAGGATGAATAATCACCTTCAACTGCGACCGTTCACAGTTAAATAGCCACTTAGCCTCAATAAATTCCAGACCTTTGTTCATCATCGTTGCAGAATCAACGGATATTTTTGGTCCCATAGACCAATTGGGATGAGCAATGGCTTGCGCTGGTGTCACTGAACTTAATTTATCCACATCCGTGTAACGAAATGGGCCGCCAGAGCCCGTAAGCAAAATATTATCGATACCAGCTTCGGATAAGTCGCAACGGCCCAAACTTGACTGAATTGACTCAGGTAAACATTGAAATATAGCATTGTGCTCACTGTCTACTGGTAAAAGCTCAGCACCATATTGCTCAACGGCTTCTATAAACAACTTGCCTGACATGACCAGAGCTTCTTTATTAGCAAGTAAAATTCTTTTTCCTGCCTTTACTGCCGCCATAGTAGGAACTAAGCCAGCAGCACCAACAATAGCAGCCATCACTGTGTCAACGTCATCAAGAGAAGCCACTTGGCACAATCCAGACTCTCCAGCCAAAACCTCTGTTTTAAGCCCAAGACTTTTCAACTGTTCTTCGAGTTGTTTCGCTGCGTCGTGATCAGCCATTGCGGCGAACTTCGGCTCCCATGTTTGACACAAGACTCGCATCTTATCAACATTAGAGCCAGCGGCTAATGCGGTAACAGAGAAATGTTCAGGGTTTTTGGCAATGACCTTCAACGTGCTGCTACCAATTGAACCTGTCGCACCCAAAATTGTTATATTTCGCATTGATAGTAAACCGTTAGTAAGTTACTGAGTAGTAGGTGACTCAAGAGGTACAGAGAATACCTCTTGACGTAATTAAAGTGTGAAATAAAGCAACGTAAAGACAGGAAATGCGGCTGTTAAGCTGTCAATTCGGTCTAAAATGCCACCATGCCCTGGAATAATATGACTGCTGTCCTTTATGCCAGACACACGTTTAAACATGCTCTCTACCAAGTCACCTAATACAGAAATAACCACAGTAATCAAAGAAATAACAATCATGCTAGCTGCACTGGAAAACTCAATATCTAAAACCGACCCTGCAGCCCAACCGACAACCAAAGCGACAATAATGCCACCAACCAACCCTTCTATTGTCTTATTAGGGCTAACATTAGGTGCCATCTTATGCTTACCAAATGTTTTTCCAGAAAAATAGGCTCCGCTATCTGCCGCCCACACTAATAGGCACACAAATAAAACCAGATTAGCACCATGATAAGGTTCTAACTCAATATTTTGAGCCCGTAGAATCAACATGCTCCAAAAAAACGGAATTACCGTTAACATACCAAAGAATTGCCTTAGCACTTTCGAATGCTGCCAAATCTTAGTCGATTTTGGGTAGGTAATAGCTAAATAACTCGCGATAATCCACCACACTGAAGCGCCACCAAGAACGACATAGTGAGATAACGTAATTGTATTTAAACTCAAAATATCGGAGGGGATAATGAAGTAGCTAACCACCAAACAAGTGATTGTCGGTATCATCGCCAAATAGCGCGAAGGACTCTCAATAAATTGAGCCCATTCCCAAAATGCGATAACACATATAGCAGCAATCACTAGTATAAAAAGAGGAAAAGAAAGTTTAAAAATAGCCAGTGCTGCAAGAGGAGCTAATATTAGCCCAGTTATTATTCTTTGTTTCAAGTAAGTTACCTTAAAATTATTCCATTAAAGCCTTGATTTGATTTCCTGTACAACCGAATCTTCTTTCTCGGCTAACAAACCAAGATACGGCATCTGCCAATTTGTCTTCATCAAAATCTGGCCAATACTCAGGGGTAAAAAAGATCTCCGCATAAGCCAGTTGCCACAGCATAAAATTACTAATGCGACACTCACCGCTTGTTCTAATTAAAAGATCCACTTCTGGCAAGTCGGACATGGTTAAATGTGAGTTAACCACCTCTTCTGAGACATCATTGACTTGTAATTCGCCATTTTTCACTTTTTCTGCGATGGCTTTTGCTGCCTCAGTAATATCCCATTTACCACCATAATTAGCGGCTACATTAACAACCATACCACTATTATTTGCAGTCAACGCTTCGGCTTCTTTGATTTTTTCTTGTAGGCGTGTACTAAATTTGCTGATATCACCAATAATTCTCAGCTGCAGGTTATTTGCGTGGAGTTTTTTCACTTCTTTGGTTAATGCCGTAACAAACAAGTCCATTAATAAGCTGACTTCTTCTTCGGGTCTTCGCCAGTTCTCGCTACTAAAAGCAAATAATGTGATAGCTTTAATACCAAGTTTGGCAGCAGCAGCGATGGTTTTTCTAACCGCTTTTGCTCCAGCTCTGTGACCAAAAACTCTCGGTTTTCCTTTCGACTTCGCCCAACGCCCATTACCATCCATGATAATAGCAATATGTTTTGGCAAATGTGTTGTAGTAACTTGAAAGTCAGACATTCTATATTATAGGTGACGTTTGTTGGTTCAAAATAATAGCATAAAAAAAACGCTGGGCTGTAAGCACAGCGTTTAATTCAATGTTAGTACAAGAAAATGATTAAACTTCCATCAAATCTTTTTCTTTCGCTGCCAGAACATCATCGATATTCTTTACCGCGACGTCTGTTAGCTTCTGAATTTCATCTTGTGCTTTACGATCTTCGTCTTCAGAAATCTCTTTCTCTTTCAGAAGGCCTTTAAGATCACTATTCGCATCACGGCGAATATTACGGATAGCAACACGGCCACCTTCAGCTTCACCGCGCACAACTTTTACCAAGTCACGACGACGCTCTTCAGTTAACGGTGGCAATGGAACGCGAATAACCGTACCCGCAGACATAGGGTTTAAACCAAGATCAGACTTCATGATTGCTTTTTCTATAAGCGGAGTCAGTTCTTTGTCAAACACAGTAATTGCAAGCGTACGTGCATCTTCTGCGATCACGTTGGCAACCTGATTAAGAGGCGTAGGTGCACCATAGTATTCCACTGTGATACCCGAAAGTAAGCTAGGATGAGCACGACCAGTTCTTACTTTAATGAGGTTGTTTTTCAGAGATTCAACACTCTTTTCCATGCGCTCTTGTGCGTCTTTTTTGATTTCGTTAATCACGTTTTCACCTTAAATTGATCGTTGTTAGGTTTAGCCATTAAATGCTTAGTCAGCGTCACTTATTAGTGTACCTTCAGCTTCACCCATTACCACGCGACGTAATGCGCCTGGTTTGTTCATATTAAATACGCGGATTGGCATTTTATGGTCACGCGCCAATGTGAATGCAGCCAAATCCATCACTTTAAGTTCTTCATCAAGAACAGTGGTATAAGAAAGCTTATCATACAGTTCTGCATCAGGGTTGGCTACCGGGTCTGCAGTAAATACACCGTCAACTTTTGTGGCCTTAAGCACAACATCAGCTTCAATTTCAATACCACGTAAGCACGCCGCAGAATCCGTTGTAAAGAAAGGGTTACCCGTTCCTGCAGAGAAAATAACTACACGTCCTTGACGAAGCTGAGAAATCGCGTCAGCCCAGTTATAATCATCACACACGCCTTTTAAAGGAATGGCAGACATTACACGCGCATTAACATACGCACGGTGTAATGCATCACGCATTGCCAAACCATTCATTACCGTCGCTAGCATACCCATATGGTCACCAACAACACGATTCATACCCGCTTCAGCTAGTCCTGCGCCACGAAACAAGTTGCCACCACCGATAACGACGCCAACTTGTACTCCAAGCTCTACCAGCTCTTTCACTTCCTGAGCCATTCGGTCAAGAACGGTAGGATCAATACCGAAACCTTCTTCGCCCTGAAGTGCTTCACCACTTAGTTTCAAAAGAATACGTTGATATGCAGGTTTAGGGTTCGTTGTCATGGAGTATACCTTCCGATGTAAAGTTATTGATTAACTGTCATGAATATAAACTAGGTTGTGGGTTGTGGGTTAATCTTATCCACCCCATGATCCTTTACCCATAGCCTTTTACCCGCTACTCACAAGTAGCCTAATTCTCATTCATCACAATTAAATATAATTCACTATTCACAAAAAGACCGCAGCCTTAGCTACGGTCTTTTTCAAAGCAAATACATTAAGGATTAACCTTTTTGTACCGCTGCTACTTCATCTGCAAAGCTCATTTCTGCAGCTTTCTCGATGCCTTCACCAACTTCTAAACGAACGAAGTTAGTTACTGTAGCGCCTCTCTCTTTAAGAACTGCACCAACAGTTTTCTTAGGTTCCATCACGAAAGCTTGACCAGTTAGAGAAATTTCGCCAGTGAATTTCTTCATACGGCCAATAACCATTTTCTCTGCGATCTCTTGAGGTTTACCTTCGTTCATTGCGATGTCAACTTGAACAGCTTTTTCTTTCGCAACTACGTCTGCTGGTACGTCTTCTGGGTTAAGGAATTCAGGACGTGAAGCAGCAACGTGCATAGCAACGTGCTTAAGTGTTTCAGCTTCGCCTTCACCAGCAACAACAACACCGATTTTCTCACCGTGACGGTAAGTAGCAAGTGCAGCACCTTCAACGTACTGTACGCGACGGATGTTGATGTTCTCACCGATCTTAGTGATAAGTGCAATACGAGTCTCTTCGAACTTAGCTTGAAGAGCTTCAATGTCTAGTTTTTCAGCTAGAGCAGCAGTCGCTACTTCGTCAGCAAATGCTAGGAAACCTGCATCCTTAGCAACGAAGTCAGTTTGACAGTTTACTTCAAGAAGAACTGCAACGCCGTTTTCATCTTTAATGATGATTGCGCCTTCAGCGGCAACATTACCAGCTTTTTTAGCTGCTTTTGCTGCGCCACTTTTACGCATATTTTCAATCGCTAGCTCAATATCGCCATCAGCGGCAACAAGTGCTTTTTTACATTCCATCATGCCAGCGGCTGTGCGCTCGCGAAGTTCTTTTACTAGAGCAGCAGTAACAGTTGCCATTCTCTATTCCTCAGTTAATTCCGGATAAGATAAAAATCAGGGGCCCTTAATATTGGCCCCTGATGCTAACTATATCTTAGCTTGTATTAAGACAAGGTCTTTACCAAGCTAAGTATGACGTCAGAGTCCGCTATTATTCAGCTTCTTCTACGAAACCGTCTTTTTCTTCAACAGCCGCAGTTACTACGTCTTGGTTACGACCTTCTTTAACAGCGTCAGCAGCAGCGTTCAAATAAAGTTGAACAGCGCGGATCGCATCGTCGTTACCAGGAATGATGAAGTCAATACCATCTGGGTTTGAGTTAGTATCAACCACAGCGTAAACTGGGATACCTAGGTTGTTAGCTTCTTTAACTGCAATGTGCTCGTGATCAGCATCAATTACGAATAGTGCGTCAGGTAGACCGCCCATATCTTTGATACCACCAAGAGATTTCTCTAGCTTCTCCATTTCGCGAGTACGCATTAGAGCTTCTTTCTTGGTTAGTTTATCAAAAGTACCGTCTTGAGCTTGAGCTTCAAGTTCTTTTAGGCGTTTGATAGACTGACGAACAGTTTTGTAGTTTGTTAGCATGCCGCCTAACCAGCGGTTGTTAACATAGTACTGGTTGCTGTTGATAGCAGCTTCTTTAACAGCTTCAGATGCAGCGCGTTTAGTACCAACAAATAGAACTTTACCTTTTTTCTCGCCAACTTTAGCAATTTCAGCTAGAGCTTCGTTGAACATAGGTACAGTTTTTTCTAAGTTGATGATATGAACTTTGTTACGAGCACCAAAGATGAATGGTTTCATTTTTGGGTTCCAGTAACGAGTCTGGTGACCGAAGTGAACACCAGCTTTAAGCATGTCGCGCATTGATACAGTTGCCATTTTAAAATCCTCTATGGGGTTAGGCCTCCACATACCCCATGTGTCCGACTTCACTCACTACTCTTTGAATAGTAATAAAGCACCCCGGAACATGTGTCGGTACGTGTGTGAGATTAAATTAAATTATATATAGAGCAAACCAGTGTCGCCGATGATTTCTCATCAAAGAAAACTGTTCTGAACTCCGGCGCGCTTTATACCACAAAAACAGGTGCCATTTCCAGTAAAATTCTGTTCTTTAAACTGAGGAGGCTAGCAAATTAACCATAGATATAACCTCTATTCATGCCAAATGATAACGGAATTCAATTGCACTTAGGCACCTCACTGGTAGAATGACTTTTATTCGCGTAGAAAAATGCGCAGTAGCGTCGAGATATTTAGATGACAATTAAAATTAAAACAGAGCAAGAAATTAACAAGATGAGAATAGCGGGCAAGCTCGCAGCTGAAGTTCTTGAAATGATTGAACCTTTCGTAAAACCCGGCGTAACAACAGAAGAATTAGATCAGATTTGTTACAAGTTCACCATTGATAACGGTGCCTATCCTGCTCCGTTAGATTACCATGGTTTCCCTAAATCCATCTGTACATCAATTAACCACATTGTATGCCATGGCATTCCTGCTACCGAAGATGCAACAGGAACAACTGGAAAATCAAAACCTGCCGTATTAAAAGATGGCGATATCGTTAATGTTGATGTAACTGTCATTATTCCAGATGATAAAAATGCATCACTGGAAACTCGTCCTGCGGGTTATCATGGCGATACATCGAAAATGTTTTATGTCGGCGATGTATCACCAGCGGACAAACGCCTTTGTATCGTTGCACAAGAGTCACTTTACACCGCAATGCGTAAAGTCAAACCTGGAATTACCGTTGGCGACATTGGCACCACGATTCAAAAATACATTAAAGGCATTACTCCACGCTTTTCGATCGTTAAAGATTTCTGCGGACACGGTATTGGTTATGAGTTTCACGAAGAACCGCAGGTCGTTCACTACAAAAACAATGATAAGCGCCAGCTACAACCAGGCATGATATTTACTATCGAACCAATGATTAATTCCGGTAAATTTGGCTGTAGTGTTGATGCCGAAGATGACTGGACTGTATATACTGGTGACGGTAAAAACTCAGCTCAATGGGAACATACAATCTTAGTCACTGAAAATGGCTGTGAAGTGCTCACACTACGCAAGGAAGAAACCATTCCTCGTATCATGGTTAATAAGTAGTTAAGTAATCGTCACTTATCTTAAAGTGCTCCTTATTTGTTGAAATACGAATATTAAGGGGCACTTCATTCTTGCTTCGCACTCCATTGAACTAATTAAATTTTCATTTTAAATGAACCATTATTTTTTCCCGAAAAGTAATAACTTCCCTATTTAAGGCTTCTTTTTTCCTGTTATTTTGTTTAAGCGATTTTATTTCAACAATGCTACTGGTACATTGTGAGGAGTATTAGGAAATTGCATGGATGCGTTAAATGCCCTACTTATCACCTCTCAAGTTCGAAGACTCTACAATCAATCCAACATACATAAAGCAGCAACTGGATAAAGTTACCGATTCACAAAAAGAGGCTTTTTTAAATCGCCACTCTGTCACTGACCTCGTTTTTGAACGGTCAAATTATATGGATCAATTGCTGCAGCGTTTATGGCGTTATTATCAATTTTCTTCCATTCCAAGCTTAAGTTTAATAGCCGTTGGTGGTTATGGCCGAGGCGAACTACATCCACTTTCTGATATCGATATCCTCGTCTTAACACGACAAGAACTCAGTGATGAAACAGGTGCAAAAATCAGTGAATTTATCACTCTACTATGGGACTTAAGATTAGAGGTTGGCCATGCCGTTAGAACCCTAAATGAGTGTGCCGATGTTGGTAGAGAAGATTTAACCGTCGCTACTAACCTGCAAGAAGCACGTTACCTATGCGGCAGTGAAGAGACATTCCACCAATTGAAGATGCTGGTACATTCCGAGTCTTTCTGGCCCAGTGAGCGTTTCTATCAGGCAAAAATCGAAGAGCAAAAAAAACGACATGCCCGCTATCATGATACTACCTATAACTTAGAGCCCGACATTAAATCCAGCCCGGGAGGTTTACGGGACATTCATACTCTTGGTTGGATAGCGAGACGACATTTTGGTGCGACATCTTTATTTGAAATGAGTAAACACGGTTTTCTAACCGATGGTGAATACCGAGAGTTGCAAGAATGTCAGGATTTTTTATGGAGAGTACGTTTCGCTCTTCATATTGAGCTCAAAAGATATGATAACCGTCTAACCTTTGCACATCAGGCACAAGTTGCCGAACACCTTGGATTTACCGGTGCGAACAATATACCGGTAGAAATGATGATGAAAGAGTTCTATCGGACACTGCGTCGGGTAGCCGAGCTAAATAAAATGCTGGTTAAGCTTTTTAATCAAGCCATACTCGACGAAGGTGAAACGGTAGAAGCCGAAATATTGGATGATGATTTTCAGCGCCGTGGCGCTTTAATTGAGGCGAGAAAGCCCGCGCTATTTCAAGCTAGGCCTGAAACCATATTAGATATGTTTATTCATATTGCCAATGATTCCAGCATTGATAGCGTCGCCCCAGCAACGCTTCGTCAACTAAGAACAGCCAGACGACGTCTAAACAAATTCTTACACACTATCCCAGAGGCTCGTGAAAAGTTTCTTACACTCTGTAGGCACCCTAACGCGCTGAACCGAGCATTTACTCTGATGCATAAGCTAGGTGTACTCTCCGCTTATATTCCTCAATGGAGTCAAATAGTCGGTCAAATGCAATTTGACCTTTTCCATGTTTATACCGTGGATGAACATAGCATGCGGTTGCTTAAGGGATTGCACTCATTTAGCCATGTAGAAAACCACCCTAAACACCCGATTTGTTGTGAACTTTATCCTCGAATCCTAAAAAAAGAGCTATTAATTATTGCTGGCATATTCCACGATATCGGTAAGGGAAAAGGGGGAGACCACTCAGTTATAGGCGCCGTCGAGGCATATAATTTTTGTATGGAACATGGCCTGTCTAAACCGGAAGCTAAACTAGTCTCTTGGCTAGTTCGCAATCACCTGCTCATGTCAGTCACGGCACAGCGACGTGACATATACGATCCAGACGTCATTGCAGAATTTGCAAAACAAGTCCGTGATGAGGAGTACCTTGATCATCTTGTTTGTCTAACCGTTGCCGATATCTGCGCCACCAACCCTGAACTGTGGAACAGCTGGAAACGAACGCTGCTTGCAGAACTTTATCACTCAACTCAAAGAGCGTTAAGACGTGGGTTAGAGAACCCTGTCGATGTCAGGGATAGAATACGCCATAATCAACAACTGGCATCAGCGTTATTACGTAAAGAAGGTTTTTCTGCACGGGATATCGAGCTACTATGGCAACGATTTAAAGCGGATTATTTCTTAAGACATACTCACAAGCAAATCGCCTGGCACGGCACTCATATATTGCGTCATGATGATGAAATTCAAACCCTTATCCTAATAAGTCGTAAAGCCACCCGTGGTGGTTCAGAAATATTCATTTATGCAAAAGACCAACCCGCATTATTTGCCACCGCAGTGGCGGAGCTAGACAGGCGAAACTTAAACGTGCATGACGCACAAATTATGATCAGTAAAGACGGGTATGTGCTGGATACATTTATGGTACTTGATCAAAACGGTGATCCTATTGAAGAAGAGCATCACCCAGTATTAATCGATAGCTTGCAAAAAGTACTTAAAGACACGAGCAAGAGAAAGATGCGTTTGCGTAGAACACCACGTAACCTAATGCATTTTAATGTAAAAACCAGAGTTGATTTTATTCCAACAAAAACAAAAAAACGAACCCTGATGGAGTTTGTTGCATTGGATACTCCAGGTCTATTAGCGACCGTCGGAGAAACGTTTTCTGAGTTAGACATACACTTACATGGAGCAAAGATAACTACCATGGGCGAACGAGCAGAAGATTTATTTATTTTAACTTCTTCTGACGGCGGAAGGCTTACCGAAGATGAACAGCAAGCACTAAGGGATACTTTAGTCAAAAATGTTTCAGAACTAGCCCCTCAATAGCACATTCAACTATAGCGAGATCGCAAAAAACGATCTCGTTCACAACTCTACTTTTTGGATGAATTATCAACTATCTACCACGCAATTTGACTGCTACAGTTAAATTCAGTTAATTCCTGAAATTAACCTACACTTATTCAAACCATTAACACGATTGTTTATGAGGTAACCTATGTATCCAAACCTAACTGGTCTGGGAATTCATGATCCTAAACAAATAGAGCGTTACTCACTACGCCAAGAAGCTCACAAGGACGTGTTAAAGATTTACTTTCACAAACAGAAAGGAGAACTGTTTGCGAAAAGTGTTAAGTTCAAATATCCAAGACAAATCAAAAAAGTTTTGGTGGATAGCGGTACACATCAGTATAAAGAAGTCACTGAAATAAACCGGAATTTAACCCTCATCATCGATGAATTAAATAGCATTACACGGCCAGAAATGCTGCAAGAGAAAGATCTCAAACAGAAAATTCTTTCTGACCTGCGCCATTTGGAAAAAGTCGTTTCAAGTAAGATCCATGAGATTGAATCGGATCTAGAAAAATTGAAGTAATTATCAAATAGCACTCCAATTGCCCCTGTTTTTTGTCCTAGCCACCAGTTTAACCGGTGGCTTTTTAATCCTCGCCTAGGTTTATATTACCCAGCTAAACTCAGCCATCAAATTACGCCAAACCTCATCAAATTCAGCTTTTAAACAAACCTCTTTGTCCGTAAACGGATGGATAAATCTCAGCTCAGAGGCGTGTAATAATAAACGGTGAGCTTGATAGTTTTCGCGGAATAATCGGTTATGTTTTCCATCACCATGTGACGTATCACCAACGATAGGATGCCTTAAATGGGCCATATGACGACGCAACTGATGTTTTCGTCCTGTTTTCGGTTTCATCTCCACTAAACAATATCGGCTGGTCGGAAATAGGCCTGTAGAATAAGGGACTTCTACTTTATCCAAGGGTAAGTATTCAGTAATGGCTTCTTTTGCTTCTACTTCTTTGCTGGCAAATTTATCCGCAATTTTATCCAGCTCTTCTTTAAGCGGATAATCGAGTACGGCCCCCTCTTCAATCCACCCCCGAACGATTGCATGATAGGTTTTTTGCATTTCATGATTAGCGAACATCGGCATGACTTTAGAAGCAATTTCACTAGAGAGCGCAAATACCAACACGCCAGATGTAGGTCTGTCGAGCCTATGCAGAGGAAAAACATGCTGGCCTATTTGATCTCGCAGCGTTTGCATGACAAATTGAGTTTCGTGCTTATCCAGCCAAGAGCGGTGTACCAACATTCCAGCGGGCTTATTAACGGCGACTAAATAATCGTCTTGATAGATAATTTCAAGCATTAGCGACACTCCCAGTCTATGGCATGCAATAGTTCTATCAGTTCTGCCTTATCGCTCTCGGATTTCCAGACCTCTTCAAAATAAGGGGAAATGCAAAATCCTTGTACAACACTCTCTTTCTCTATCATCTCTCTCATTTTCGGTATGAATATCCACTGAAGCCACTGTTGTGGCAATAAGGTATCCAGCGCAAAAGGTTGTTTGCTTTGCAAAACCGCTTCATCCGGTTGCTCTGTCTCCCATAAACCTGATTTTCGTAAACACTCTTCTGCCTGAATCAGTAACTTCAGGACTGGAATTGTCTCTGCCATTGCCTAAATCTGCTTAACCACCTTGAAATTTGCGCTAAGAGTACCATTTATTAACCAAAGACCAATAGAGTAAATGAGCTGAGCAAATGGAAAACATTCATACCTTAACTGAGTTGCTGGAAAACAGCGGCTGTGAATATAAAATTTTTGATTTAGGGCGGCGAATTCTCACCATTCCTAATACGGTATTTGCTAAGGTGGAACAAGGACAAAAGCCCTACCCTTACCCCCTACAAAGACATGCTCATATTGCTATTGCTTACTGGAATGAAAAAAAGCAACCTTGGATCTGGTTCTTAAAGTTTTCTTTAGATGAAAGAGGGCTTCTTAAACAAGCCGACATTGGTAATTTCATCAAATACGTTGTTGAGGCTATGGGAACCCGTTTAAACAGCGACTTAGACGAAAATCAACAACAAAAACTTGCCAATAATCCATACACGTTCAAACCATCTGAAGATAAAATGGCGGTATTTCATAGTCAAATCAGAGCTAGCTTAGATATGCCCACCAGCCAGTATTATGAACATGCCCAACATTACTTTTCTGGTGGACTAGGGTGGGAAAAGTGGCAAACAGTTGGTTTGCAGGGTATTACTGATATCTGTGCTCGTCTAAAACATGAACAGAATAGCGTACTTATTCGAAAAGCACTGGCTCACCTTCCAAACGAGCCTAAGTATGCTTTACTTGGTGTTTTAGAACATATCGATATACCACAAAAACTAGCCAACCGAATTTTAGAGTTGGCATATAAACAAATTCAAAGTTCTGAACCCGATCTATTTTTGCTTTCAGCTTATATTCGTTCGCTTGCTGGCTCAGACAAAAACAGCTTACAAGCAATCATAGAAAAAGTTCTTAAAAGCCCTAGGTTAAGCCATCAGGAAGTACTCATTGCCATCGCGGGACGTGTCTGGCACGCGCTAGAAGATGACCACCTTGCTCAGCAGTTTTTATTACGCCTTGCTCAAACAGGTAATCAGACACTCTTTAATCAGATTTTTGCCGATCTGGTTATGCAACCTTCATTGCGTATGGTTATTTTACCATTGCTTCACAGTACCCCTTCTGAAGAACTGACTAATGCACTAGTTAACCTTCAACAAAGTACAAAATCAGGAAACCCAAATTCATGATAAGCAATTTGTTCGCCATACTAGGGCTATGCTTTCTTTGTTTTCTTTTTTGGCAGCAAAGACGACAATCTGAGCTAGCAAAAAATGCCATTGCAAAGCGATGTCAAAAACTGGATCTGCAATTACTTAGTGTCGCATTAAAAGGGCATAAAGTTAGAACCGCAGAGGGAAACTGGATATGGCATACTGTCTACCATTTTGAATTTTCAGCGCTCGGTGATGACGCCTATCAAGGACGACTTGTTATGCAAGGTTTCCGACCTATGCATTTCAATATCCCCCCATATAGAATGCCATAAAAGAAAAACCCCAATGTTTTCACATCGGGGTTATAGTCTTACTTGCAGCAATCCAGCTACTAATTAATGCTCCATGCATCATCCGTAATAGTACTGATTCCTTCAGTATATCCTGCATCGCCTTCCTAGCGGTGTCCTGATAATCCTTATCACTAACATCCTAGTTAGTTCACTTCACTTGTTCCGTGAGCGGTGTCCTTTACATCATCCTGATGTTGTCCCAGCCTAATCCTTTTAGGTGTTCCTAGCTTTCCTTGCCGTTAGTATCCTACTAACGATAGCTTCCCGCTATGTCCTGACTCCATGTAGATTACACTCCCGGTAACCTGCCTTCATCCTGAAGATAACCTGTTCCGTGGTTATTCTTAAATCCGTGTCGGCTTCCTGTCGACAAGGTTAAGATTACGTTGATTAGGATTTTGAACAACCCCATTTTTAATCTAATTTTTTAGTAACAAATAACTCAAAGATAAAATGTAATTAAAAAACATTAAGTTAACGAAGTTCACCACTTAAATAGGATAGATTTTATCGATTTCTCTCACAGGCAATGTAAGAGATCTCCTACAAGCTCTACCACCAATAACTTTACCGAATAATTTAACTCTGTTCGCTTAATTTATCCTGAACCATTATTATGTAGAGAATTTCTTTTTTTGGAACAATACATGCTAACTAAAGACGTCTCTTCCGAGTTGGAAAACGCCATTCAATCGTTGCACGACCTAGGAAAACAACCCACCGTTGCTCTAGTAAAAGCCCGACTTTCCACTAACGTCCCTATGCCTGCTATTATTGCAGCGATAAAAAGTTGGAAAGGCAAAAAGCCGATGCCAAAAATTGAAGTCGCGGCAGAACAAATGTCTGCTGAAAATAAGATCAGTAAATTGGAACAACAAGTTGCCGATTTGATTGAACGTATTGAAATACTAGAGGCCAAGCAATGAAAATTTGGGTGGATGCCGATGCCTGTCCCAAGGTAACACGTGAAACACTATTTAGAGCAGCAGAGCGGACTGGCGTTGAATGTACGTTTGTCGCGAATCACCGTATTCCGGTTCCAACACGAGTGAATATTAAGTCTATTCAAGTAGAGAGTGGGTTTGATATTGCAGACAATGAAATTGTAAAGCGAGTTTCAGCTGGAGATTTGGTCATCACTTCAGATATACCGCTCGCCGATGAGGTCATCACAAAAGGTGGACTGGCACTCAACTCCAGAGGAGAGCTTTATACCAAAGAAACAATTAAAGCTCGCCTTAATATCAGAGATTTTATGGATACCATGAGAGCAAGTGGCGTACAGACAGGCGGACCTGCTGCACTATCACAAACTGACCGACGAGAATTCGCCAACCATTTAGACAGGATATTGGCGAAAAGATGATGGGTCATGGGTCATGGGTCATGGGTCATGGGTCATGGGTCATGGGTCATGGGAGCATAATGCCTTTGATATGACCCATCGCCTATAACCGTCTTTTATCTACTCCCCATAACCTATCGCCTATCGCCCAATATCTACCTACTTCAATATATCCCAGGATATATTAGAGACGATTCGGCAAGAATCGCATTTAAAATAAAATACATCATGCAAAGGTTCATCAAGTAACCAGTCCCCCGCACATTTGGGGCATTTTCTCGCCTTTTCTTCTACAATGCTTTTTCCGCCAACGCGATATAAATAATAGTAAGTCGGAATGTCGGTCAAAAATTCTATACGACCACGCAAATCCCAGCCCCGTCTAAACAGGTCACTTTCAATACTTGTAATTTCATTCAAAGCCGCATGTTCAGCTTTACAACCACCCGCCATTTGTAGCTCATCACAAGCCTGCCATTCTGTTTGCCACTTAACAACCGCTTTATGGTCACCATTCAAACTAGGTGGGTTTCGATAAAGAGGAATAGGTAAAAGTGACTCTCCACTCCTCAACGGCGAACAGGTATGCACATACGTCGTATAAAGAACCTGCCAACTCGGCGGCTGATCTTCAGCGGCCTGCTCCGAATTAATATCACGGCCTAATAAACGAACTTTAGGAGATAATAAACAAGCCTCTGATAACCTTTCAATACAAAACTTTACATAATCTGAATGGTTGCTTGGATGAAGACTATCTTGTTCAGGGCAAACCAGACGAACATCAAACACGCCTTCACCCATAATGATCGGGAACTCCCGCCCCAGAATCTGACCGTTATACCGCAGCGCTTCCATCAGCCCATTAATGGCTTTATCAACGGCAGATATAGTCGTGTTATCAAAACACTCAAATTCGAGTTCAACAACGTACATCCTGTTATACCTCTGGCTTAATTTCGGTTAAAAACTCAACCAAATTTTCCGCAAGAATATCTCTCTTATCGGTGCCCAAGCGTTCTAATATGACATTACCTGTTAAATTACAAATAGAAATAACATCCATATCAGCATCAGTGGCACCAATAAAAACGGTAGGCTTTAATTTCAATCGTTTCTGGGTCACAAGGTGACCTATTATATTTTCTTGCAACCTAACATAGTCCTCATCACTCCACACCTGCAACAAAATAAATGACTCACCCCGCCAAGTAGCCTCCATATCAGAACTATATTGGCAGCCATAAAATAATTTAATATCTTCATGTAAGCTAAGTTCAATACCTTCTTCTACGTTTGAAAAGTCGGCCACTTGGTCTCGCTGAACGGGTTGCCAAAATACAGCATCTTCTTGTTTTTCTTGCACACATGGAGAAACAAGGCCTACCAATTCTTCACTTTTAGGCAAAGATTGATGGTTTGTTTTCCATGCCTGAACGAAGTTCTTCGAGAAGGTATCTAAAGCATCGACTACTGATTGAGTCATGTAAACTCCTTGAATTAATGACAGGCATTACTTGATTAAGTAGAATTCTATTTATTCTAATCGATATTTGAAGTGAAGTATGAGCAAATATTCAAACGCAAAAGAACTTTCAGACTTAACCCTTGGTCAAAAAACAGAATACCGAAGCCAATACGATGCTTCTCTTTTGCAACCCGTTCCACGAAGCCTAAACCGTGATGATCTTGAGCTTGGTGATACGCTACCCTTTGCCGGCGGTGATATCTGGACATTGTATGAGCTTTCTTGGTTAAACGACAAAGGGTTGCCACAAGTTGCTGTGGCAGACGTATTTATCCCTGCGTCCAGTGATAACTTAATTGAATCCAAATCATTCAAGCTATATCTAAACAGTTTTAATCAGACCCATTTTTCCAGTTGGGATCAAGTGCAGCGTACTCTCGAAAAAGATCTATCTGATTGCGCTAAAGAAATGGTAAAGGTCACTCTGAATAAAGTATCTGATTACAATAACCAAAAAATTATTGATATGGCTGGTGACTGCATAGATGAACAAGACATTACCATTAATGATTATGAATTTAATCCTGCTTATCTGGAAAACGCCTCATCGGATATTCAGGTCACTGAAACATTACACAGTCACCTTCTGAAATCGAACTGTTTGATAACCAACCAACCAGATTGGGGAAGTGTTGAAATTAGTTACACTGGCACTAAAATCGATAGAGAGGCATTACTAAGATATATTGTTTCTTTCAGAGAGCACAACGAATTTCACGAACAATGCGTAGAGCGCATTTTTACCGATATTCAAAAATATTGCCATCCAGACTCTCTAACCGTATTTGCACGCTATACAAGACGTGGGGGGTTGGATATCAATCCTTACCGATCGACATGCTCGACCTTGCCAGCACATAATTATCGCTTAGCACGTCAATAGTAGAAAAGAGGTTTAGAACAAGAATGACGAACAAATTACTGTCTTTTATTGCACTGCTGTCAATTAGCTTTGGTTTTACTGCTCAGGCAGAAAACTCAACATCCAAAATTTTGGATGAGGCAAATAAATTGATTGAGATTGTTCCGGAGCAATCTAAACAAGTCGCTCAAAAATTTCTTGCCTCTAGGACTCTGACCAGCAAAACAAGTGGAAATAATTCTTCAACGAGAGAAGATGCCAGCAGCTCCTTAAGAACACCTGACACAAGCGTCGACGCATTACAAATATTAGCCAAAACGATGTTTTTGTTAGGTGATTTCAGAGGCTCGCTGGACAGTATCGAGCAAGCAGAAATAC
>ASRM01000077.1_pt1 | contig 18529 bp, 14 predicted proteins | sample 693238 | NCBI WGS metagenome assembly ASRM01 (sample SAMN02169242, study PRJNA158439) | bioreactor metagenome | isolation source: day 74 sample from continuous culture bioreactor inoculated with sediment... | place: Germany: Bremen
TCCAATATTATATTAGCCTTGGTTTGTTCTTCTAATGGTTTAAGTAATTCTTGTAATGCTTCACTCAAATTTGCTTTGCCGATGGTGAGTCGGAATGTGCTCAGTAGCTCGCGGAGCTGCGTATATGTCGCACTCAGTTGGGTATCTATCTCTTTAGCAGTGCAGGCCGCTTGTTTTATGTTTTCTTTAGCAATGCTTCTGTTGAGCAGTGTTGTCTGAATTTTCAAGTAAGAGAGTGACTGAGCAATGGAGTCGTGGAGTTCACGTGCAATAGTTGCTCTCTCTTCCATTAATAGCAGCTGTTGCATCTGTTTTTGGTTATTGTTGTAATAGATGCCTCTGGATAAAATATTGGCTACATTAGATATCAATTCTTGATCAGGACATGGAAGGGTATACTGCCACTCAAGTTGTCCCATAACACCGTCATCGATTTTCAGTGGTTCGCAATGCCAATCATCTCGAGGCCAGGGAGTACCCGTTTTTAGTTCCCATTGAGCGTTAGACTCTTTAACTACCATTCGTACTGCTGTTATACCTTCTGTAGCTTGTAGTAGCTCAAGCATGTTCTTGAAATTTTTTTCACTTAGCTGGCTTGCAGACAATTCTTGCTGGCAGCCATACAGTACTTCCAGAGAGTTTTTGGCATGTTCTAAACGATGCGTTTTTTCAGCAATTTTTTGTTCTAAATCCAGATAGTGTTTTTCTAGTTCAGTAGCCATACCGTTAAACGCATTTGCCAATACGCCCAACTCGTTTTGACTATCTATTCTAAGTTTAAAACCGAAATTGCCTGATTGTACCTCTTTACTCGCTACCATGAGCTGTTCTAGAGGCTTAACGACTTTGCGTTGGGAAAAGTAAATTACATACATTGCCGTTAAAAGAATTAACGAAAAGCCAAGCCCGTAAGAGAGAGAGAGTAGTTGCAATTTAAATTGGGAAAATTTTTGTAGCTCATAAACGAATCGATCTATTTGGTTTACAAACTCGGCAACTTCTATGAGGTAAATTTTCTTATCTTCTGACTGGAGTGCCGGCTGTAAAGAGCGCCAACGTGCTAGAAGGTTGTGATAATTGTCAACTAAAGACTCAGGTGTAAACCATTTATCAATACCACCGAGTGTAGGCGAATAAAGAGAGCGCTCATAATTTATAAGATGATCAACAAAATGTGGTGATTGGGTTTCTATGTCGAATGCTAGCCGATAGCTTTGCATTCTTAATGAGCCAGCAATGTTGATGGCTTCGGCGTCATCTAAATTGGAATATAGAGAAAAAATAGTGATGCTGGTAGTGGTCACCGACAAAAGTAAAATACCTATCATTGCTCTGGCGATAGTTTTTGTTATCGATATTTGTGCTCGTCGCAAAGAGAGTGCTCCGTTGGTGAATTTCAAAATTTAGGATTCGCTATTGTGTGAAGTAAAACCACTTCAAATATTGATCTAGGTCAATGCCTCATTTTATTTAGCCCTTTCGGGGTATTTATTCGCTTATCCTAAATCTTAGACTAGAGTTATTAACAATAAGTAGAAAAATAACCAATTAAGTGCGAAAAAGTCATTTTATTAAAGGTACTTACAAGTTTTAATTATTTTTAAATATTTTTTTATTAAGTTTAGTTACCGAGGAAAACATTGGTTGATCTAGCCCGACGCCGTTTGTTTAGCAGAAAACCGAAAGCTCAGATTAGCACTGACTCACCGCAGCGTATGCCATGGCTTGTTAAAGAACAAGCTTTTGTTGATGGTTGTACCCGGTGTGGCAAGTGTATGGAAGCGTGTGAAACAGCCATTATTATTAAAGGCGAAGCGGGTTTCCCTGAAGTGAATTTCAGTTTAGGTGAGTGCACCTTCTGCGAAAAGTGTGCGGATATATGCCCAGAGCCCCTCTTTGTTCCTCGACAACAACCCGCATGGCAGCAAGTCGCCGAAATAGATGATACTTGTCTATCTATTAATGGTGTGGAATGCAGGATATGCGGTGAAATGTGTGACTATTCAGCTATCAATTTTCGATTACAGATAGGCGGCTCCGCCAAGCCTGTCTTGAATGAGAAAGAGTGTACGGGATGTGGCGCATGCGTCAAACCATGTCCCTCCCACGCAATAAAGATCAAAAAAACAGGAAGCAAAGATGAGCTATCACGTTAGTAGTCTGGCAGTTCACGCTGCAGCTGACCAACTCGAAACGGTTAAGGCCGCAATCGAAAAGATGCCCGGAGCTGAAGTTCCAGGAACCAATGAAGTGGGTAAGTTAGTTGTGGTTATCGAAGGGGATAGCCGAGACAGCCTATCAGATCGCTTTGACGAGATTAAACAATTGCCAGGGGTGCTAGCAGCAACTCTGGTTTTCCATCAAATGGATGAGCAAGTTGAGCTTGACTGAGGAAGCAAAAATGAGTGTCAGTAGACGAACTTTCTTGAAGGCAAATGCAGCGGTAGCTGCGGCATCGGTAACGGGAGTTATTCTTCCTACATCGGTTGCTCAAGCTGCTGGAAAAGATAATGAAGTGCATTGGGACAAAGCACCATGCCGTTTCTGTGGTACGGGTTGTAGTGTTCTTGTAGGTACACAAGACGGTCGCGTAGTGGCTTCTCAGGGAGACCCTGATGCGCCGGTAAACCGTGGTCTAAACTGTATCAAAGGTTATTTTTTACCTAAGATCATGTACGGAAAAGACCGTTTGACTCAACCATTACTTCGTAAAACCGATGGTGTTTACGATAAAGAAGGTGAATTCACTCCTGTAAGTTGGGATGAAGCTTTCGATGTAATGGCGGACAAATTTAAGAAAACGCTGAAAGAAAAAGGCCCAACAGCCGTTGGTATGTTTGGTTCTGGCCAATGGACTGTTTGGGAAGGTTACGCGGCAGCGAAATTATATAAAGCGGGTTTCCGTTCTAATAATATCGATCCTAATGCGCGTCACTGTATGGCTTCAGCGGTAGTAGGTTTTGCCCGTACTTTTGGTATGGATGAACCTATGGGTTGTTATGATGACCTAGAAAAAGCAGATGCATTTGTGCTTTGGGGCTCTAACATGGCTGAGATGCACCCGATTTTGTGGTCTCGCCTGACTGATCGTCGTTTGTCTGATAAAAACGTTCGTGTGGCGGTACTTTCTACTTATACACACCGTTCTTATGAGCTTGCGGATAATCCCATTATCTTTACTCCGCAAACTGATTTAGCCATTTTGAACTATATTGCTCACTATATTATTTCGAATAATAAAGTGAACCAAGACTTTATGGATAAGCACGTTAACATTCGTGAAGGTGAAACTGATATTGGTTATGGTTTACGTCCGACTCATGAGTTAGAAAAAGCGGCGAAGAACCCTGGCAGTAAGAAGTCGAAACCGATGACGTTTGACGCTTATGCTAAGTTTGTTTCTAAATATGATGCTAAGTACACGTCTGAACTATCTGGTGTTCCAGTTGATCAGCTAGAAGAATTGGCTGAAATGTATGCAGATCCAGACAAGAAAGTGGTCTCTTACTGGACAATGGGCTTTAACCAGCATACTCGTGGTGTGTGGGCGAATAACCTTGTTTACAACATTCACTTGCTTACTGGTAAGATTTCTAAACCAGGTTGTGGTCCATTTTCTCTAACAGGTCAGCCTTCGGCATGTGGTACCGCTCGTGAAGTAGGTACATTCGCACACCGTCTACCAGCTGACATGGTAGTAATGAATCCTAAACACCGTGAAATGTGTGAAACCAAGTGGAAGATCCCTGCTGGCACTATTCCACCAAAACCAGGTTATCACGCTGTGCTTCAGGATCGCATGTTGAAAGATCGTAAGCTAAATGCTTACTGGGTAATGTGTAATAACAATATGCAAGCGGGACCAAACATTAATGAAGAGCGTTATCCGGGTTACCGCGATCCTGCTAACTTTATTGTCACGTCAGATCCGTACCCAACAGTAACTGCTATGGCGTCTGACCTAATCCTTCCTACTGCAATGTGGGTTGAGAAAGAAGGTGCTTATGGTAACGCTGAACGTCGAACTCAGTTCTGGCGTCAACAGGTTTCTCCACCAGGAGAAGCGAAGTCCGATTTGTGGCAGCTAATGGAGTTTTCTAAACGCTTTACCGTAGAAGAAGTTTGGCCTCAAGAGCTTATCGATACTAAACCTGAATTAGCGGGTAAAACGCTATTCCAAGTGCTATTTGAAAATGGCAATGTCAATGAGTTTAGCGTAGATGAATTAGCAGAAGGTCAATTGAATGATGAATCCAGAGAGTATGGTTTCTATGTTCAAAAAGGACTGTTTGAAGAATATGCATACTTCGGTCGTGGACACGCTCACGATTTAGCACCTTTCGATATGTACCACCAAGCTCGTGGTCTTCGCTGGCCTGTGGTTGATGGGAAAGAAACCTTATGGCGCTATGTTGAAGGTTATGACCCATATGTGGATAAAGGTGAAGAGTTCTCGTTTTATGGTAAAAAAGATAAGAAAGCGGTAATTTTTGCTCTTCCTTATGAGCCAGCGGCGGAATCACCAGATGAAGAGTATGACTTGTGGTTATGTACTGGTCGTGTTCTTGAACACTGGCATACAGGTTCCATGACTCGTCGTGTACCTGAGTTGTATCGTGCTTTCCCTGATGCGGTTGTTTATATGCACCCATTGGATGCGAAGAAACGAGGCTTGCGTCGCGGTGATGCAATTACAGTTGCTTCACGTCGTGGTGAAATAACCAGCCACGTTGAAACGCGCGGACGTAACAAGGTGCCACAAGGCTTGGTATTTATGCCATTCTTTGATGCCGGTCAGTTGACCAACAAGTTAACTCTTGATGCAACCGACCCACTATCAAAAGAGACTGATTACAAGAAATGCGCAGTTAAGGTAGGTAAAGCTTAGTTGTTGTTAGGGAGCAGTGAAGAATGAAAATTTTACATTCTTTACCCTCTGCCAGTAGAAGACGTTTCATGCGAGACGCTCTTCGTACAGCAGTTGGGGTTGGTGCCGCAACGACAGTGCTTGGCCTGCAAACCAAACAGAGTAAAGCAGACACATCGGGTGTTCCAATTCGTCCACCCGGTGCGCTACACGAAGAAGATTTTCTTAACTCGTGTTTACGCTGTGGTTTGTGTGTCCAGGCATGCCCTTATGACACCTTAAAATTGGCGACTATGATTTCGCCAGTTGCAACGGGTACACCCTATTTCACTGCGAGGAATATTCCTTGTGAAATGTGTGAAGATATCCCTTGCGTTGTAGCGTGCCCAAGTGGCGCACTCGACAAAGGTTTAACTGATATAGATAACGCTAAGATGGGAACTGCGGTTCTTATCGACCATGAGACATGCTTGAACTGGCAAGGTTTACGATGTGATGTTTGCTACCGAGTTTGTCCGCTGATTGATGAAGCGATTACCCTTGAACCAATACGGAATCAACGTACAGGGGTACACGCTAGCTTTATTCCAACCGTTGTCTCGGATAAATGTACCGGATGCGGTAAATGTGAAGAAGCTTGTGTGCTTGAGCAGACAGCGATAAAGGTGGTTCCGACCACACTGGCGAAAGGTGAGTTAGGTCATCACTACCGCTTAGGATGGGAAGAAAAAGCAAAACATGGTGGCGAAAGTTTGATTCCAGAGCAATTGACTCTACCGACTCGCAAGCCGGAAGGCTCTAAGGGAGGATTGTAAAATGGCGAAGAATCATGCAAAAGATGCTGGAAAATCTGCGAGAGAGGAGTTGGGTTGGTGGCATGCCTATCGATTCTTAATCCTGCGCAGACTGTGTCAATTATCTGTTATCGGTTTGTTTATTATGGGCCCAACATGGGGAGTACTCGAAGGAAACTTGTCTTCTAGTGAATTACTAGGAACAATTCCAATGAGTGACCCGCTATTACTGCTCCAAACGATAGCAACAGGCTACTGGCCTGAAACTACCGCCATAATAGGTGGTGTAATTGTCGCAGGATTTTATGCGATTGCAGGACCAAGAATGTTCTGTGGCTGGATATGTCCTTTGAATCTGGTAACGGATTTCGCGGCATGGATAAGAAGAAAAACAGGACTTAAGGCAAGTTATCAATGGCCATCTTCACTGCGTTATTGGCTACTTGCAGCAATCCTGGTGGGTAGTGCGGTATCAGGTACTGTACTTTGGGCATGGTTAGACCCGGTTTCAGCCCTTCATCGAGGCATAGTTTTCGGTATGGGTGCAGGTTGGGTGCTGATTATGCTGGTGTTCCTCATTGACTTGCTTCTTGTTGAGCATGCTTGGTGTGGTCATCTTTGTCCACTAGGTGCTACTTATGGTGTCATCGGTCGCTACAGCTTATTGCGAATAACTGCGACTAACAGGGAGCAGTGCAACAACTGTATGGATTGTTTTAACGTTTGTCCGGAACCCAAAATATTGAGGCAACCGTTGAAACAAGGTGACAGAAAAGTCATGAGTCAAGATTGCATTAGTTGCGGTCGCTGTATTGATGTCTGTGCTGAAAAGGTATTCGAATTTAGAATTAGAACTGGAGCTAAATATGAAGAGTAAGTTTGTCGTGTCTGCAATGCTGGCTGCTTTAGTGAGTACGGCAGCATTCGCCGAAGTGACATCACTTCGAGGCGATCAGGCTATTAATGCAAAAAATGAAGTTGCTAAAATCAAGAACGTACCAAAGAGTCAGGATAAGCTAGGCTTAGATTATGTGAATCAACCACCTCTTATTCCACACTCAACGGACCAAGTGCAACTGAATCCAAGTAATAATGGTTGTTTGGAGTGTCACGATGTGAGTACTTACCGCAAGAGTGGTGCACCTCGTGTGAGCCCGACACACTACACGGATCGTGATAATAATATGCTTACAGAAGTGGCTTCACGCCGTTATTTTTGTCTGCAGTGTCACGTGACTCAAGTAGACTCAAAACCACTGGTAGCTAACGACTTCAAACCCGTTGGTAAATTCGGTCAGTAGGGGGCGATATGGGATTGATTAAACGCTTTTTAGCGTGGTTCAGTAAGCCGAGTCACTTAGCACTTGGTACATTATTAGTCATTGGTTTCGGCGCTGGTATCGTTTTCTGGGGTGGATTCAACACTGGCATGGAAATGACAAACAGAGAAGAGTTCTGTATTGGTTGTCACGAAATGCAAGACAATGTGTATCAAGAGTATACAAGTACTGTCCACTATACTAACCGTTCTGGCGTTCGTGCAACGTGTCCGGATTGCCATGTACCTAAAGAATGGGTACCGAAGATGATTCGTAAGATTCAGGCAAGTAAGGAGCTTTACGCTAAAGCCTTCGGTAAAGTGGATACGCGTAAAAAGTTTGAAGAACACCGTTTTGAAATGGCATCGCGAGAATGGGCCCGTATGAAAGCGAACGACTCTCAAGAGTGTCGTAACTGTCATAACTTCGAGTTTATGGACTATGTGGTTCAAAAACCAGTAGCGGCTAAAATTCATGATAAAGCAGAAGACGCTGGGCAAACTTGTATCGACTGTCACAAAGGTATTGCTCACCAGCTTCCTAGAGAACATACAATCTCTAAAGAGCTGTAATACATAGAGCGTAATGATTTGTTACTAAAAATATTACCCAGTTTGATAATTCAGACTGGGTATTTTTTTGCCTGAATTTCTTTCTGGAACGAGTAAAAATGGTGAAAATACCTGAAAAAATACATTAAGACGGATTTAATTTGTCTAGTCTGAGTAGACGAACAATAAGTGCAAGATGACGAAATAGGTACTTTTTGTCTATAATTGAATCAATATCTAATTATTTTAAGGGGGACACTATGGCGGTAACTAGAATGCATACTGACCCCGGTAAGCATTATGACCCGAACACAGAGCTTACCAATAATCAACGCAAACGCTATTCGGAGGTGGCGAACAAAGCTGAACTGCGTCGCGAGCAACGCGAGCTTTATAAGGCTGCATTGAATCCGGCTAAAAAGCGTATTGAAGCCATAGCCAAGGCTAAGGAAGAGCTGAAGCGACAACAAACTCTCAATACAAAGCAGCGAAAAATGCCAGAGCTTACATTTTTGCGAGTTTTAATCTGGTCGATTACTCTGGGTGCTTTCTGGGTTTGGGTTTTGTTCATGTTTCCTAGCAGCTAAAGTAAACGAGAAATCATGCTATATGGCAATAACAATAGTGTTGGTTTACTAGGAGACTACTTTCTAACGGCCTGTAATTGAGTGACTGCTTGCTCAACTATTCCATTTTGCGAAGATTGATAGAATCGATAGCGATTTTTGCCCATTTTTTTTGCTTCGTACATGGCTTTGTCAGCACAGCGTATTAGCTCTTCTAGATTATCTGCATCTTGTTTATATATAGAAACACCGATACTAAAGGTGAGATTTGAATCGTGCTCCGCTTGTTTCAGGTCGTCATCAAATAACTTATTGATTCGATTTACTATGGTATGAACATCCGATATTGAAGGGATGTTATAGAGCAGCAGCATAAATTCATCACCAGCATAGCGGGCGACAGAATAATCCTGTTCGTTAGTTTTTCTATCACGGTTGCGCATGTTGCTTGATAAGCGAGTAGCAAAATGTTGCAGCAGTTTGTCACCGGTATCGTGACCATAGGTATCATTAATGATCTTAAAATTATCGATATCCAGAAAAAGCAGTGCAGAGATATTTTTGCTCGATTGTTGCTCGACTAGTTTTTGTTTTGCCCATGTTTCAAAACTCCAGCGATTGGCCAGTCCGGTAAGCCTGTCTCGATACGCGAGCTGGTCGATGCCTTCCTGATATAATCCCTGCAAGTAATTGATCGCTTTATGATAATAATAATTTGAGTTTAACCCAATCAGGCACATGACGGATAAGCTAAGCAAAAAACGATCAGCTGGCAGTCGATCTGAAGAAAAGCTCACCCACCCGTAATTATTGAAATACAGAAAAACGGCTGAAAAAATAAGGAAACCAGAGGTGGTCACTAACGCCGTTTTGAACTCGTTAATAATAATAATACTGGCAAGGATAGGGAAAACCCAGAATATCGTCCCTTCGGGAAATACTAGATTAACGGCAGCGTTTAGTAGCATAGCTATATTAAATAAGGACGGAGAATGTTCTTTGTATTTTTCTAGAGACAGCTGGATAAGATATATGCAGCATAGAAAGGCGCCAGAGAAATTAGTCACTGTGAAGATATGTCTGCCTAATAGCCAATTCACGACCCCATAACCCAATAGCAGAATAATGGCGATTGAGGTAAATACCATGCGAAATTTCTTTCGCCGGTTTTGGCTAATGTCAGCCATGTCCTCTAACTTAATCCCTGTTAAAAACTGCCGCATGTGAGTTGCGCTTTCCTTGCATTACTTTCTATTTAAAGACAATACAGTGTAGCGGCCCTGTATGAAAATTGAACTAAAAACACATCTATTAATGTGACGAATGCCTGTTTTTCAGAAAAATCTGAACCAATATCACATTTGGTATTTTGCTCGTTAAAAGATCCAAATAGATCAGCTGGTTATCTTGTGAGCAGTTGGAACCAAATCCCACCTAAATCACTAAAAAATAGAATAATTAACACTACACTTAGTGATATAACGATAAAGATGATGCTCGCTACTTAACTTTAGCATCATGTACTAATCCCCGCAGGAGGTAAGAATGCCAATAACCTCGTTAGTGCCACAAGATCTATACCATGTCGCTGAACTTGATCAGCTACCGTGCAAATCTACTAAAGAACTCTCGCCTATTGATGAAATTGTTGGTCAGGAAAGAGCGCAAAAGGCGGTTGAATTCGCCATGTCTATAAAAGAAAAGGGTTACAACATTTATGCTATTGGTAGAAATGGTTTGGGCAAACGAACCATGATTCTGCGATATCTAAACCGTCATCAACATGAGGTGAGCTCACTGTTTGACTGGTGTTATGTTGCCAATTTCGAGGATATTCGTACACCAAAAGTGCTGAAGATGCCCGTAGGTATGGGGGTTAAGTTTAAACAAGACATCGAAAAACTGATGGAAAAATTGGTTAAAGCTATCCCTCTTGCATTTGATAACGAAATGTACTTTACCCGAGCAGAAAAATTAAAAAGTCAACTGACAGAAAAACAGCAAGGCGAGTTGGAAGATATCAGCAAGGTGGCGAAAGGGAAAGGCATTAGTCTGACGCTTACTACACAGGGCGATTATCAGTTTATAGCAATGAATGGTGAAGAGCAGCATTCTGAAAAAAGCTTTGATGCGTTATCTATTAAAGAACAAGAAGAATTTGGCAATAACATTGATGAATTGGAAATTCAGCTGCGGACCATGGTTCGACAGTTGACTGAGTGGGAAGAGAAGTACAGTGAGAAAATTCAAAAACTGAATGATGAAGTGACCCTAGAAGTAATAACTCATTTTATTAAAGAATTAAAGAAAGCTTATGTGGGTTACAGTGAGATTAAAAAATACTTAACGGATTTGCAAAAAGATATTGTTGAGAATGTTGAAATTTTTCTCGAAGAGAGTAACGAGCAAGGGGAAATCGCCTCCGCTTCATTGGATAATAAACTCCCCAGACGCTATAAAATTAACCTGCTGGTGAGCCAGTCTTCAGAGCTATTTCCTATTGTGGTTGAGGAAAATCCAAATTATCACTCGTTATTTGGTTATACAGAAACAGCGACTTTTAAAGGAACGGTATTTACCGATTTTTCACTCATACGATCAGGCAGTTTGCATAAAGCAAATGGCGGCGTTTTAATGATGGATGCGATTAAAGTACTGGAACAACCGTATGTATGGGATGGTTTAAAGCGGGCCTTACGCTCTCGTCAACTCAGCCTAACGGCGCTGGAAAAAGAGTTAACCTTAACTGGTGCAGTATCTCTTGATCCGGAACCAATACCGCTGGATGTTAAAATCATTCTGTTTGGCGACTATCGAACCTATCAACTGTTGCAGCATTATGATCCTGAGTTCAGTGAGCTGTTCAGGGTTACGGCGGATTTTGAAGATGAAATGAACAGGACCGAAGATGCAGAGCTGCACTACGCCCGGTTCATTTCCAGTATTGTGCACGACAATAATATGCTGCACTGCGATAGAAAGGCCATTGGTCGAATTATTGAACACAGCTCGCGACGAGCGGGGGACCAGACAAAACTCTCATTGCACTCAGCCCATATCGCCAATTTATTGCGAGAGTCAAACTACGTGGCAAAAAGCGCCCGTTCCAATTTGATCCGAGCCAACCATGTGGATCAGGCTCTGAAGAATCAAGAAATGCGGGTAAGTCGGTTGAAAGATGATGTGATGGAGAGTTTTGTTAACGGAACAACCTTGATACGCACGTCCGGGGAAGCGATTGGGCAGGTAAACGCATTGTCAGTGCTTAGCACGAGCGACTATATGTTCGGTGCCCCGAATCGCATTACAGCAACCACCTCTTTTGGTGAGGGAGAGGTTATTGATATCGAGAGAAATGTAGATTTAGGGGGTAGCATTCACTCGAAAGGTGTCATGATATTATCCGCATTTCTGGCCTCCGTTTTTGGTAAAACAGCCAAAATCCCACTCACAACTAATATTACCTTTGAGCAATCTTACGGTGGTGTGGATGGTGATAGCGCGAGTATGGCAGAGCTTTGTGCCGTGGTATCTGCATTTTCAAAGCAGCCTAACAGGCAGGATATCGCCATTACTGGCTCAATGAACCAGTTTGGTGAATCACAGCCAATTGGCGGAGTGAATGAGAAAATAGAAGGCTTCTTTGATGTTTGTGCTATTAAAGGTAGAAACCACAACCAAGGCGTGATTATTCCTCGTTCTAACAAACATAATTTGATGCTTCGGAAAGATATAGTCAAAGCAGTAGAAAAAGGAGAGTTTCACTTATGGGCAATAGATCATGTTTCTGAAGCGATTGAGCTTTTTACAGGTAAGCCTGCCGGGGAAGCTAGTGAAGAGGGCAGTTACCCAATAAATACGATATTTGGTATTGCTCAAGCTAAGCTAAATGCACTAAGGAAATAGTAATAATAACGAGTGGGTTGATGAAGGTTGCTCATGAAATAATAAGGTTGTCCATAAAATAATAGAGCCTTCCACTTTAAAGGGAGGCTCTATTGGCTTATAGCACAATTAACTTACGCAATAACTAAGCTAAGTAAGACTTAATGTTAATAACAGTCAGCCATAAATTAAAGTTTGAGCGCCAGTTTTGTGCCATCAAATTTTAAGTGATTAAGTAAGCTTTTAACATTAGCCTGACCAAACTCGTCGAACTTTAAGCCGTACTTTGCGTAATGCATAGAAGTTTGCAGGTTACATATCGTCCCAGATAGAGGTAGTAACTCAACTTTTGATTTCCCTGGTGTGGCAATAGTTACAAAGGCTTGATCACCGACATCTAAGTGCTTTGCCAGAGGGCTGGTTATAAACCGGCAGCCACCTTTAGACAAATCGCGAACTTCACATTCCAATTTTAATTTACCTGCGCCAGCTTGAGCTCTTAGATTCACGTCGTAGCGCGGCTCTTTGCGTAATTGATTGATCTTCATCATTCCAGGAATGGAAATCATTACCAGTGGGATAGGCTCTTCAAGAATGTGCATAATTTGGCTGCGAAAATAGATGAGTGCCCCTTCGCCTTTTTGAGAAATAGCACGAACGTTCATCCAAAAACCTTCCTGAAAGAAAAAACCTAAGTCATCATCGGAAATATCTGGCATTTCTAATAAAATAAAATTATCAGAATGTGTGCCTATAAATTTGGTTTTTCCTTGATAGCGAATACCAACAGGTGTCGTGAGGTTGATGGTTAACTCACTACCATGGCTCACCATATCAATGGCATCAGTACTATTTATTGTACTTTCTGTACCTTTAAGAGGGGGCTCATATTTAACGTCAACTCGATTTACTCTTTTTCTTATGGTTGCTTCAGCACTCACCTAGCCAACTCCTGAGTGTATACCCGACATTATAATAATTTTATGTAAGAGTATTTTAAATTCATTGACGTAAATATTACGGATTATTGATTCAGTTTCAACCAACAATTAATAGCTTGCATCAATATGGATGTCGCATTTGATAGATTTTGGCCATTATGTAAGTTAAGTCACTTTACTAGCGCCTATAAGCTTAGTAATTCTCACGAAACTATTGGAATTAGATACAGACAAATATCAACAAAATGACCTCATTTTAGTTCAATACTGAGGCTCACAATCGCGTGGTCTGTAGAAAAGTGGTCAAATTCAAAAGTGGGATTAATTAGATGTGTATCATAAACATCATAACCAGTGACTTCGGCGGTTAGGCTAAATTCTTCACTAAGCAGTATATAGTCTAATACATTGCCAACGGAACCATAATAATGTGTTGCCTGTCTCGACCATGCCAAATTTGCAGGATCTAAGGATTGGCAGTAACTGTCCCATCCGTCAGATAATGTCACTGCTGCCTCTGAAGTAAGGTTTGTTCGTTTGGACTTCCCCTCAGTAAAGCAATCAAATTCATTGTTATCGATACTTTGGTTGAAATCACCCATGACGATACAAGCACGATGATATTTGAGTTTGGTCTGCTTTATTGAATCGTACAGGCTGTTTGCCTCAAACCCTCTCTGCACTGTCGAAAGCCAGGTTCCTATGCCGTTATGATTTGGCATTATATCATCAGTAGTAAGGGTAGGGCGCTGTGATTTGAAATGTACAATGTAGATATCCGTCTTACCAAATTCGGGCAAGTTCACCGTGACCTGTAAAGGTTGACGGCTAAAAAAAAATGACGGTTCAATGTATGAATGGTCGATTAAATTTTTACTTGGGGGAACCAATGCTGCCTGAACTATTTCGAATTTTGAGGCAAAGGCCAAAACAGGGTGGGAATATTGATATTCGTTCTCAATATGTGGCAAGTCTAAACAGGCAAAGTACGGAAATCCAAGGGTACTTAGCTGATCTTTGAGGGCATCAACACTAAACACTTCCTGAAAGGCGATCATATCCGTTTCGATTTCAAGGATACGACGAGAAATCCAGTCTTGTTTTTTTTGCCACTCTTTTACAGTGTAAATATTATCAAATTCATAGAACGCGTTAGGTGGCTCAATATAATTGAACAGATTGAAGGTGGTGATTTTAATAGGGGGAAATTTAGTTGATTTTGGAATCATTTATGTCATCCCATTCCTATTCGCACTGAACGCAGTGCTTAGAGTATAGGTCAAAATTAATACCCTCAACCTGCTGTCATTAAAGCAAAGCAGATTGAGGTGACCGAGGTGGAAGGAACCTACTCTACTTCAAAGATACAGGCTTGATAGGCTTGTAGTTCCAGTGAGCTTAGGTCATTGCTTGATGCGTCGTAGTTGTCCAATACCACTTTTTTAAGTTGATGATCATAACTGCGGTACTGTTTTTCTCCGCTGAAGTTGGCAACAACCAAAAGTGTTTTACCGTCATAAAAACGAAGGTAGGCATATACTTCTGCGTCTTCAGGATCAAGTAACTGATGGTTACCATAAACGATAACGTCGCCATATTCTTCGCCCTGACGTAACTCAATCAGCTTACGGTAGTGATGAAAAATGGAATTATCATCGGCTGTAGCTTGATTGGAATTAATTTCGGAGTAGTTGTCATTAACCGCTAACCAGGGTTGACCAGAGGTAAAGCCAGCGTTATCAGTATTGTCCCACTGAACAGGAACACGAGCGTGATCTCGTGAAAAGCTATTCAAAAAATCCAGTGCCGATTGTGGTTCTACACCTCTTTCGAGCATTTTTTTATAGTGGAAATGCGCCATTAAGTCATTAAACTGGCTGATATCAGAAAAATGTTTATTGGTCATGCCCAGTTCTTCACCTTGATAGATATAAGGTGTGCCGCTCATCATATGTAATACGGTTCCGAGCATTTTGCCACTGATAACGCGTTTTTCACCCTGATCATTCCCATAGCGAGAAACAGCGCGAGGTTGGTCATGGTTATTCCAGTAAAGGCTGTTCCAGCCTTTTTGATAGAGGTCATTTTGCCATTTAGACATGATGCTTTTGAACTCGACTAGATCAAACGGCTTTTTCACAGCGTTGTGCTCTTCGCGATCGATACTCATGTGCTCAAACTGAAAAATCATGCTGATTTCTTTACGGCCCGGGTTGGAGTAGTACTGACCGTCTAACGTTGTAGTGAAGGGAGTTTCTCCAACCGTCATAACGTCATAATGAGACAACACTTTTTCGTTCATTTCTCTGAGATATTGATGAACCAAAAGATTGTTTGACCAGTGTTCCCATCCCGCTACCCCTGCATCGAATATGGTTGCATCCGGGTAGTCGGAAGGTTTACCAATCATATTAATAACGTCCATTCGGAACCCGCCCAGCCCCTTTTTCAGCCAGAAATGCATCATGTCATAGATGGCATCTCGAACTTCAGGGTTTGCCCAGTTGAGGTCTGGTTGCTTTTTGGCGAAGAGGTGGCAGTAGTATTGGCCAGTATTTTCATCCAGTGTCCAGGCCTTAGGTGTGAAGAAAGATTCCCAGTTATTTGGTTCGCCACCACCTTGTTTTGGATCTTTCCAGATATACCAATCTCGTTTAGGATTATCTTTACTGCTTTTGGACTCAATAAACCAAGGGTGTTCATCAGAAGTATGATTTGCGACTAAATCCATGACTATTTTTATGCCACGGTTATTCGCTTCAGTAATCAATAACTCCATGTCTGCCATGGTGCCAAACTCAGGGGCGATATTGCGGTAATCAGAGATATCATAGCCATTGTCATCCATTGGAGACTGAAATACAGGGCTCAGCCAGATAACATTTGCACCAAGCTGTTTTATATAGTCCAGTTTTTCAATAATGCCCGGAATATCACCGATACCATCACCATTTGAATCATTGAAACTACGTGGGTAAATTTGATAAACAACGGCGTTGTGCCACCAACGCTTTTCTAATTGGCTAGTCATGGTTACTCCTTAAGCAAGCGTATAGCATTTAACTTTAGAGAACATACCTTTATGATTGAAACTAACTCGTTTCTCGCAGGAGTATGTCATAGGATAGTTGAACAGATTCATAAGGTAATAATGCAAGGGCAATTTTCGCTGCAATCTGACCTTTCTCTGTAGTAGGTTGTTTCACAGTCGTCAGTCCAGCTTTCTCAGCTTGAGCAATACCGTCAAACCCCACAATTTTTAGTTGTTCCGGAACCTGAATACCGAGATCTTTGGCTGCATCAATGGCCGCCAATGCAATACGATCACTCATACATAACAGCACGTTAATGGTCTTAGGGCCAGTCAGCGCACCGCGTAGTACCGCTTTCATTGCATCATGTTCTAAATGATGTATTTGCCAGATGTGCTGAGTGGTTAAATTAATACCTATATCTGACATGGCGTCTTTGTACCCTTCAAATCGACGCCGGGATATACACTCTTCCTCAGAGTACAGATTATCAAATGTAGTCATTGTTAGAGCGTTAGAGGGTTCTAATCTCAATCCTAAAATCAGTATATTTTGTGTCGCATCGCTAATAACGTGTTTGGCAATTTCATACGATGATGTTTTGTTATCAATGCTGACCGATGGTGTATTGGGCAGATCAAAGTCGACAGTGACAAGGGGTTTTCCCTGACGTTGTATTCGTTCTAATACGCTAATTTCTGCGGGTTTACCGTAAACAATGAAACTATCAGGGATCGTCTCTGCTTGCGTATTTTGATAATTTTCAGCGCTTGATGGAAGGAGCAGCATATTGACATGCTGAGCATCTAAAGTTTCTGAGATACCTGCCAGAAATTCGGTCGCAACAGGGTCGGTAAAGTTATAGGACAGGTTGTCAGCCAACAGCACTCCTATCACGCCGGTCTTTCCTGTGCGAAGGCTGCGTGCGGTTAGGCTAGGACCAGTGTATCCCAGATGTTGACACTGTTCCAAAATCTTATCTCTAAGCGTAGAAGAGAGTTGATCCGGACGGTTAAATGCGTTTGATACCGTGGCAGTGGAAACGCCAAGTTGCCTTGCGACGTCTTTTAATGTGGGTTTTTTCATAAGATGGTTTTTCATTTTTATATGTCCTGCACAAACGGCTACATTGGATTCTAGAACGATTAAGAAAATTTAAGAAACCTCTCGGCTATGGTTTTTATGATTATTTTGCGCAAGCTCACTTAATGGGTTAATTTTTGCTCATTAATTTGATCTAATTAGCAAATATAGACATGTTATTGGTCGAACAGATAATTGGCGTCTATGGTAGTTTAATGGACTTAACCGATTAAGTCTTTAGCGTGAACAACAAGAATTATAGTTACCCATACAAAATATAACTACTCAATACATGGAGTTCGAACTGATGAAAACTACTCTACTCACTAGTGCAGTTGCTCTGGCGATATTTTCTTCTTCAGCGATGTCCGCTGATCTTAAGTACGCCCCAGGTGAAGACAATCGCTTTAACTGGGCCAGTTACGAATATTTAAAGAAAGTGGATCTGAAAGGTGAAACCCTCACCGTTCGTGGCCCATGGTTAGGACCGGATAAAGCACTTATTGAAACGGTAATTGCGTATTTTGAGCAAGCAACAGGTGCCGATGTTCAATATGCAGGTTCAGATTCATTTGAAACTCAGATAGTCATTGATGTTCAAGCGGGAAGTGCGCCAAACATTGCTATATTCCCTCAACCTGGATTAGCTGCAGATCTGGCTTCTAAAGGTTTCTTAACGCCTTTAACTGATGACTGGAATGGTTGGATTAAAGACAATTATGCGGCAGGTTCTTCTTGGGTTGATCTTGGCACATTCTCTGATAAGAAAGGTCAAGATGAGTTATTTGGGTTTTTCTATAAAGTTGATTTGAAATCATTGGTTTGGTATGTGCCAGAAAATTTCGAAGATGCTGGCTATGATGTTCCTGAAACGATGGAAGAGTTAAAGGCATTAACTAAGCAGATCGCTAAAGATGGCGATACACCTTGGTGTATTGGCTTAGGTAGTGGCGGTGCGACTGGTTGGCCTGCAACCGATTGGGTTGAAGATATGATGCTACGGACTCAATCTCCAGCTGATTATGATGCGTGGACTAAAAATGACCTTAAATTTAATGACCCTAAAGTAATGGAAGCCATTGATGAGTTTGGCTGGTTCTTAAATGATAAATATGTTGATGGAGGTTCTCGCGCTGTTGCCGCAACAGACTTCAGAGACAGTCCAAAAGGTTTATTTTCTTCTCCGGCTAAATGTTATATGCATCGTCAGGCTTCGTTTATTCCTAGCTTCTTCCCAGAAGGTACTAAGTTAGGTGAAGACGCTGATTTCTTCTATTTCCCGGCATATGAAGGGAAAGATTTAGGTAAACCTGTTCTTGGTGCGGGAACAATGTGGAGTATTACTAAAGACTCGAAGGCCGCACAAGAATTTATGAAGTTCTTACGCTTGCCAATTGCTCACGAAGTATGGATGGCGCAATCAGGGTTCTTAACACCGTTTAAGAGCGCTAATCTAGATGCGTATGCCAATGAGTCACTGAAGAAACAAGG
>ASRM01000079.1_pt1 | contig 18048 bp, 6 predicted proteins | sample 693238 | NCBI WGS metagenome assembly ASRM01 (sample SAMN02169242, study PRJNA158439) | bioreactor metagenome | isolation source: day 74 sample from continuous culture bioreactor inoculated with sediment... | place: Germany: Bremen
TATTGGGCTAAACACCACGCTCTTAGCCTATTAAACCTAGCAACAACTTATCAACAAAAGAAGTTTACTTCTGAGGCACTTGCGTTTGCTGAAAAAGCGAGGTTGATATGTAACAAATACCACGCATTAGCGCCTGCCTATTGGACGGAGCCATATTTTGATTGTCTTAGTTTTTTAGGCCGTATTTATCGAGACGAGGAGTTACAGAATAAGGCATCGACAATTGATAATGAAATGCTTTTGTTGGGTAAAAACAACTCGCCGTTCTTACCCAAAACAACCACGATTGAAATTGATGATAAACGGTCTACTTTTGCTTCGTTTTTTAAAGTGAACAAGAGTTGCAGTGATGAAGTTCCGTTTCGTGAGAAGTGTGTTTCGCTCATTGAAGGATTTTATAAAAATAACAAATCAAAATGGCACCCGCATCATAGGGATGAACAGTATGGTGAAGAGCTTAGAAAACTTGCTGAATGTTATAAAGCGAGCAATAGGTTGAATGAGGCCATTGTATGCGAAGAGAAACAGTTATCAATTTATAGCCCAGAGCGAATCAAGTTACTTCGATTGGATAGAGAGGTAAAAGAGAAAGAAATTGAATTTATCGCGTATTACGCTGAGTATTTTGCTCAACACTATTTCAATGTATCTGCTCACCTTACTGACTCATATACTAGAAATGAACAAGTTGAAGATAGCATTGAGCTACAGGTTTCCGTATTAGATCTATCGATAAAATGTTTTGTTGAAGATGCAGACAAATGGGCTAAGACATCAATGACTAGCATGAATAGGCTAATACAATGCTACCTTGATAATCAGCAGTTTAGTAATGCTGCTGAACTTGAACAACGCGCGATTGATCTCTATGAATCGTTGTACGAACTTGCTTCAGAGAGGTGGTTTGAAAGTTTTATGGTCTGTATACACGGCCTTGCAACGGCGTACTATAAAAATAATCAATTGCCTAACGCAATCCGTGTATTGGAACATGGACTTAAGATCAGTGAGTTAGACTATATCAAGCGGCCATTTGTTTGCAGAGATAATCACCTAGTATTGTTAAGAACTTTGCTCGCCTTTTATAAGGAAAATCAGCAAATTATCGAACCATTCTTACTGCAAGAAAAGATTCTAACGATTGATGAAGATGATTACGCGAAAACAACAGATATAACAAATTACAAAGAAGCTATCACTTTACAGATTCAAGCGGCTAATGGTAGTGATGAATTAGATACTTTGTGGGACGCTAATGCTGTTTCCTTTGCAGAAAAATCGGCTACTCTGCTATATACCTATTATTGTGATTTACCAACGGCGTGGGCTTACGATTACTGTGAATGCTTGACTAAGCTGGCTACTTTTTATCACCTAGCTGGGGATTTGCATAAAGCGTTGGAAACTCAAAGTATAGCGTTGTCAATTAGTAAGGATTACTTTAAGGATAAACCTCAAGTCTGGGCTGAAAACTACACAACATGCTTAACATACTTAGCGCGGTACTATCAGGAGAGTGAGCAAGAGAATGAGGCAATAAGATTGACAGAAAAGGCACTAGTAATTTTAGAGCCTTTGCTTGAAATAAAATCAACGGCATTTTCTATACAATATATTGAGCATTCAACTCGACTTATCAATTCTTATGAAAATAACAACCAAGTGAAAGATGCATTGATGCTTAGCTTAAATCAACTACACATTATGGAATCTTTATATCAACAAGCACCGGATAAATGGGCTGAAAAATACGTCAGAATAGCTTTGGGTCTTGTGTCACTTTATAAACGGTGTGATTTATTCAAAGATGCTTTCAAGCTCGAAGGTGAGATACTCGTTGTACTGGAACGATACTATCAACCCGATGAAACTAGACCTACCTATGAGTACCATCCCACAACAGGTAAAAAGGTGCGTGAGTCCGATTCAGAAATCTCAGCCGCATTATTTTGGGCCACATCATATAAAAATGTACTGGATAGTCTTGCCGTTTATAGTGCTGGAAATAATCAATTAAATAGCGCAATCAATTTTTCAAAGAAGGCAATAGCGGTTTGTATTTCATATAGGTATTCATCCAAATTTAAAGAGAAACTAGATTGGACCAATGGCTTGAAAGAAAGCTTAGATGTAATTATTGCCTGTTATAATAAAAACAATTTGGTCCATGAGGCGATTAAAGTCGAACTCGATCATCTTGATGTCTATTACGATATTTATTCTAGAACCCCTGACGTAGGTTCGGAACAATATATAGAACGAATGCATTTTTTGGATGACTACTGCCAATCTGACTTGGATCTATTCCAGAAACAACAGGTAGATGTAATTACATTCATGCTTCGAGCCTATGAGAGTCTATATCCGACGTCTCCCCAAAAGTGGAGGCAGGGGTATCTGTACACATTGAATGCAAATGCATCTCTCTATTTGGCGGAAGGAGAAAAGCATTATGGGAGTGCTTGCTCTCATTTTAAACAGTATTTTGAGGTTTTTTCTGTTGAAATGTTGAATGAGCTTGAGCAGTGTCTTCATTTTATTAGGCCATTTTTAAGTTATGTGAGTACCTTCAATTATGTATCTGATGACGAGCTTACCCATCGCTATCATAATGGGGAGTCAGCGGTTTCATCATCTACTGAAGCAAAGAGTTATTTTGCTAAAATGGTCAATGACTTTCACATTGCAATGACGAATAAATTTTCTGACGGCTATGCACAGTTCATTGATGCTTTGCTAAACAGTAATGAAGACATCCCCCCTTACATGAAACCTGTTGACTCATATAACAATGAAAAATATCAGCTATTTGTGAAGTACTTTTGTGAGGTTTAGCTTCAAAGGGTGGACAGCTTCTATTTGCCTAGACAACTATCGCTTATTCGATTGTTCTGTTTAAATTTTAAGATTATGGTCAGTTTCCCTATAGAACTACACGTCGATAAGTTGAAGTATGGATTTTAAATCAATGGCTTAATCTATAATTCATTTTGACCTCTGGCTATGTTTAACAAAGGTGTAAAGGAGGGCTTCAACGTCCTTTACACCTTAAATGCACAATAGACTATAAACAAAGAGCTACTGGTTGTGCTTGTTGGTTACTTAGTGCTTTACAAATATATCGTTAGCGACGGCCTTGTTGAACCAGTATTCAGATTTCTCATTGTCTATTTGTACACCCGTTCCTTCAAGGTAGAATTTTGATGTCAAATATTGAGCTTCTACATCACCTTGTTGTGCGGCTTTTCTAATATACTTAAATGCTTCACTATTTTGGGAGCCATAAAAAGTGTAACCATGCATTTTGAGGCCTTGAGGGTGATTGTCGTTCGCGGCTTGATTGAACCAATATTTCGCTTTGTCGAAATCTTGCTTTACACCCACACCGTGCATATACAACATGCCTACTTTAATTTCTGCATCGCTATGTCCACTTCTTGCCGCTGTTATTAATTGCTGGTATGAACGTTGTATTTTTAATTTATCGAAAGAAAAGTTTTCTCCAGGTAGTAGATATACATTATTCCAGTTGGTGTTGTGTGCTTGTTGGCTACTTGCTTTATTGGAATGAGTAATAGCAGGGGTTATAGTGGGAGTCACTGCTTGGTTAACTTCTAATGACTTTCTATAGTGCCTTAACCCCCAGTCACCGGTATTGAACGAATAATTTAATTTCTCTGAAACCTCAAGTGTATAATCTTTTAGTTCAATAAAGAGTTGGTTTGATGCGGTAGCGATGTACAAACAGACTACTGGAATAGTTAGTACACTGACTGCATAAGCCCTAAGTTGTCTACTATCTTTTGTGAATATGCCTAGAAAAATAGCTAACCAAACACAGAGTATCGTGACGACAAGAAGACCGATATATTGGCCTAACGCCACAGGAATGAGACGAGTCGCTATTTCATGAATGTAATAACCCTCCTTACTGCCATGGTATGCACGGTCATAGTATTGAGCGCTGTTTTTTTCAAGACCAAGTTGGTTAAATGTGCCGGCTTGTTTATGTTGTTGATACAAACCTGCGGCCAATTCGGTAACCCAAGCAGGCTTATCGAGTAGACGATTTTCGCCTCTCCATCCTCTTCTTTCTAACAGTATTTGCGATTTGTTAACCTGTCCGTAGATAACACTGTTCGACAGCCTAGTTTGTGGGTCATTAGGAAATATATGTAAGTCTGCATTCAGTAGAAACAGGGTTGCAACCAAGGTGAGTGAGCCAATCGTAACGATCACCTTGGAGGCTTTTGTACTATCTCTCTTAAAGAGTCTCATTACTTTGGCAATAAGGCTCTTTTGTGGCGATATTGCAGACATAATGGCAAACCAAAGTATTATCGATAGCCAAAAAACCAAAATGTACGGGTATAAACCCTGACGAACAACTGAGAGTGGAATGCGTTTATCAAACCGGATGTCTAATAGAGTCGCTATGGATGAATCCGCGTGCATTAATACGTTGTCGCTGACACCGAATAGATGAGAAAACGTTAATACTGAAACGAAAACCATCGCTATAAAGAGCACTAGATAACGAATAACCGCCAATATTTTTCTCGCCATCCCCATTGAGTGGTCAATGACTTCACTTCTTTTTTTAAGCCTCTCTAGAGTTTCTTTATCCGCTTTCACGGCAATAGCGACAAAAATAATCAGGCAATTGGTTAGAAACGGTTTAAGAAGCCCGTGGAAAATGATAATGGTTGCCGCAATGGCAACGACCGGTAAGAAAAAGCCATCCATTGTGTCTAAGCCAGTTTGCTGAAGCATTTTGGCATCATCAATGTTAATAATATGGGCAACACCCGCTACCGATAATAGGGCCGCAAGGGCAATGGCACAAAGATAGAGCGCTTTATATTCATAATTAACACCCATCGCTTGTACTTTTAAGGTGTTTTTTAATAGCGTGCCTATTATGCAAGTACCTAAAAAGAGAGGCATCACATAGGAGTTAGCTTGTACCACAATACCCACCATCGCCAAACTACTGAACAAACCGGAAATAAAGGCAAGAAACAGCAGTATCACCAGGGCAAACTGTGTCAGAACCAATAATGATGCGCCACAACCTCCTTGTCGTACACTATCACTTTCAGATGTGATACTCAGCATCTTAAATAGACCATAAAGTACGGCAAGCAGACTTGCAATTACCTGCATTATTGCCGATATAAACGGAACTGAAGAGAACCATTGGGTCAATTCATCATTGAAACGAGGTGAAATAAAACGTATTCCGGTACGAACAAGAAGTGAAGGTTGATCATTGATGTTTGGTTTCGAATGAGCTGCATTCGGACCTGTTTCATTGGACGGTTCGAAATTGGATTCTTGAGTAATAGGCTGTTCAGATGAAGGAGCTTCCTTAGAGAGTGAAGCATCATATTTATCTTCAAGTATTTTAGCGGCTTGTGCATCTCCATTTCTTGCTTTTTCTAATAGCGTTTGGAACTCAACTTTATTAAAAATTTCGCCAGAGGGTGTTCGGATGGGATCTTTACTCGTTGTAATTTCTTCGTTAAAAATATCCTTGAGCATGGAAATAGCTTCCAAGTCGCCATGATGACTTGCATTAATTAAATGTTGTTTAGCTTTCGTTGAATTTTTTTTGCGTAAGAAATAAGCTGCAAAAGTTAATTCACTTTCAGGGTTAGCTTTAAGATACTCGTCTGCTAATCCCATTGTTTCAATCTCACCAATATAAGTGAACATTTGTTGTTCTGCGCCATCAACGTCATTATAAAACTTCTTCGACCAGTGCTGTGCCGCACCAAATGCTTCCTCTTTTGTCATTCCCTTCATTGTTTCCCTTATTTTTCTATATAAAATTTATACTTTTAGCTCTTAATGTATCTCCATTAAGAGCTATCTTAGCTAAGAATACTGTTTTGAATTGACTCAAGGTCTAAAGCTTCGGCTATATAATAATTACGGCGATATGTTTGTGCTAAGTCTGATATACGGCTGATGTAACTATCTTTCCACTGGAGTTGATTTTTTTTATAAAGATCTTCAATTGTGACGAGTAATAGTTTATGTGTTGAAATTGATTCCTCAATACTATCAATTTGCTCATAGCAATAGGCTAAATTTCCGAGTGTCTGAACGTGTTTCATTGTCCATTCTCTATTCTCTTTTTCATATTTTATTGTAATGTCCAAACAGGATTTAAATATATTAATAGCACTTTCCAACTCGCCAATATTCGCGTAGTTTGTTGCTAATAAATTTTGGCAGTTGATAAGTGAATCGGCCCAGTGTCGATTATTATTAGCATATAGTTCTTTCAGTGCTGCCTGTGACGTTTTAGCTAAAGAAATACTTTTTTTATACTGTTGATTAGCAAGGTAAAACGAGGCTCGATTATTTAGGTTACTGGTATAGGTATAAGCCCATTGTTGTGAGTTGTTTTTATACAAATCTTCCAGTATTTCTGAGGAAATATCAGAACATTGTATTGCTTCAGCAAGTTGGTTGTTATTTTGATATCTCACAGATAAGTTGTTTAAGTTGTTAACATAGTCTCCAGCCCATTGCTTAGGGTTTTTGTCATATAGTTCGATCTGAATTCTCAAAGCTTGTTCGAAAAGCGAAATAGCTTCTACTAGTTGGTTTTCACTGTAGCTTGTCGCTAAAGTGTTTAAACTGTTTGCGTAGTCACCACTCCATTGTTCAGGGCTCTTTTCATATAAGGCTTTGTTAACTCTCACGACCTCTTTATTGCACTCAATCGCTTCACTCATCCTGTTATTCTTTTGTAAGACTTTGGCTAAGTTACTTAAACTGGTTGTGTAGCTGTTGACCCATTGGTCGGGTGCTTTTTTATATAAATTGTTGTGGATGCGGAATGCGTTCTCTGCAAGCGTTATCGCGTGTTCAAGTTGGTTTGTCTCACTGTGGCTGGAGGACAATCTATTCAAGGTTTTAGCGTAGTCGCTCGCCCATTGTTCTGGGTTTATATCATACAAAGGCTTTAGGGCGGCTAAGGCCCGGTCGAATAATCCAATGGCTTTGGCATGTTGGTTATTCATATGATAGCTTGCTCCCAAACCATTTAAACTATTGGCGTACCAACCAGCTGACGGCTTAGGATTGTTTTCATATAAGGTGGTAGCCAGTACCAAAGCTTCTTTATGCAGTTCAATTGCCTCAGTAAGCTGATTGTTTTTTTGATAGGTGTTAGCTAAGTTGCCTAAGCTTCTGATGTAGTCGATAACCCATTGCTCTGGCTTCTCTTCATACAACTCTTGAAATATTTCCGAAACTTCTTTAATAAGTTCAATTGCTTCTGTAACCCGGTTGATTTTAAGGTAGGTTGCTGCCAAGTTGCTTAGATTGCTAGTGTAGTGACCTACCCACTGTTTAGGGCTCTTTTTATACAAGGCTTTACAGTTCGTTAGGGCGATATTAAGAAGCTCATCAGCTTCTGTAAGTTGCTGATTGGTTATGTAGCTTAACGCTAAGTTGTTTAAACTGTTAGCGTAGTCGCCTGCCCATTGTTCTGGGTTTTTTTCATGTAGTATTTCGTAAGTTTCAACATTGACCTTTTCGAGGCTAATAGCTTTACCTAGTTGGTGGTTCTCTCTGTAACACTGCGCTAAGTTGTTTAAAGTAATAGTGTGTCTGCTAGTCCATTGCTCAGGATTTTTTTCATACAGAGTTTCGGTCCATTTCGAGGCGTCTTTAAGCCTCTCAATAGCCTCGGTTATCTGATTGTTAGAGTAGTAGCATTGCGCCAAATTGTTTGAGCGAGCAATATAGAGTTCAGCCCATCTTTCTGGCCTTTTTTCATACAAGGTTTCGAGACTCGGCCCAGCGTTCTTTAGGGTTTCAATAGCCACTGGCCACTGGTTGTTCTGTTGATAGCTTAGCGACAAATTATTTAAGCTAACGGTGTAGTCATCTGCCCATTGTTCAGGGTTGGCTTCATATAAGGGTTTGAGAAGGGCTAGGGATTCTTGTTCAAGCTTTATCGCTTCTTCAGGCTGGTTGTTTTTTACATAACTTAACGCTAGTCGACCTAGGCAGCTTGTGTAGCTTTGTGCCCATTGTTCAGGTTTTTTTACATAAAGATCCTTACGAACTAATAACGCCTCATCATATAGCGCTATCGCTTCGATAAGTTGGTTGTGATTGTTATAGATTGATGCTAATCCCTCTAAGTTCGCGCTATAACGTGCCGCCCACTTATAGTGATTAATTTTAAGGCATTGCTTTAATATTAATTGCTCGGTTATTACAAAAAATATGAGTTGTTCGGTATCAACCGAGCTCATTGTTTCTTGTGACTTACGGTAAAAAGGCTGCTGTTGCCATTCTTGTTCTATTACTTGTAGCAGTATTTCAAATACCTGCTCTATGGCTTGTTGTGGTTGTTCTTTGAGTAACTTGGTTATTAAAGATTCGAACTGATTAGAAAGGAATATGTGCAGTAAACCATGGCGATATTGGTATTTATCCTCATTAAGCTGATAACGACTTAATATTTCATACACCTCGTCTATGATAGAGTAATGTTCAGCGGTTAATCCTACTTCGAGCTGTCCTTGTTGAATATGAGCTCTGAGTGGTTCTAGTAGTGGTAATTCTGTTTTTGATAATGCTTCTAGGGACGCTTTTACAATACTTGATGAAAATGGCGCACCGAGTAATGAAGAGAAAAGCAGGGTGTTAACGGCGGCGTTACCATGTTCAACAAAGTAAAGTTTTAATAGATGTAAGCGTTCTTCTAGGACCGCATACGCCATTAGATTAAAGCTGCCCAGCTTATCGGCTTGATTGAGTGATGATTTGTATTTTTCCAACAGTAAAGTAAACGTGTCTTTGATGGCTGCGGAAATATCGATTAACTCGGAATTAAAACACAATGGTTTGCCAAGGATTAATGGTTTGGTACTATTTTCGCTGTAAAGTTTTTCATCACACAGCATGTTAATGCTTTCGATGGTAAAGAGCGTATTGATATACTCTTCCCCTTGGCCCGCTATTTCACTGAACAGAGTGTTTGTGAGTGCGTTAACTTGCTCGGAGTTGCCTTGGATGACCGAAGTAATTAATGCTTTCAGCGCGGTTTTATCAAAACCAGATAAATGAATGCTGTTCAACTGTAAATATGAGGTGTCTATTGTAGACACTATTTCTTCATGCCCTTTAGTTTCAAACGTCTTTAACAGCGCAATGCTGTATTCATTAAGGCTTTTATTTTGTGAATGCTGCTTGAGTAGAGTGGCTGCATCGCTGGGGCGAATAGTGGTAACAATATACACAGGCATTTTTGGTGCTAAACGCGTAAGAATATATTCGCTTGAGTGGTTGTCTATCCATTGACAATCATCAATAAACAACACTAAAGGTTGGTTTGGGTCGCTAAGCGGTAATAATGCATCAATGGCTTTGTCGAGTTTGTTAAACTGCAAGGCTTTTTGATTACTAGGTTGGTTGTCTAGATTTTTTAAACCACTCTGCTTTACCTTATCTATATGGTTATCAACCATGATACGTTGATAACCGCTATCCGCAATACTGAGTACTTTGTCACTTCCTGACAGAATCATTCCTATCGCTTTATAGGCGGTATCTTTGTTTGCCAGATCTTTTAGGCCAGCAATGCCTTTTTCTTTCCAATTTTTTAGTAATTCAAGTCGTTTAGCCTCTTCTAATATGCTCTTTTCTAATGAACTTAAGCCGGTATTTGTTGAGCTGTGGCCCACCTCATTAAGCAACGTAAGGGTAATGGTTTTGCTGGTTTCTATTTGCTTAATGTGCTGTTTTACCAGCGCGGTTTTTCCAATTCCTGGTTCGCCTGATACAACGGAAGCAACAACGCCTTTTCGTTGATAAAATTGGCTTTGTAGCTGTTCTAGTTCTTTTATTCGCCCAACGAAAAGTGATGATTTAACCGCAACTTTGGGAATGTTACTACTCGGACGCTCTAACATAGCATAGCGTTGGGCGAAGCGACGTTGGTCATCTAGTAAACGCTGCTTCTGTTTTAGATCGTCCGAAACGTTACTATAGGGCTGAAATTCTCCATCGGTATAGGTGTAAAGAATGGATAGGCCAAGATGTATACCCAATTCTTTTTGGTGTTTAGCGTAAGAGATGATTAATGAAAGAATAGCGATTGAGTTATTATCTAACTTGTATGGATTATTGACAAAAATCAATTTAGGCGAACCAAGACTAATGGCTAGCATCACTTTAAATGTCAATTGAAAAACGTCATGTTGAGCACTTTTCGAAAAGGACGTAGATAACTTATACAACTCCTCTTTCTCTTCGAGTGTGAGGTTTAACTTATTGTCGCTAGCCTTTGCAATAAAATCCGCTAACGTTTCACCAGCACTATCTTGCAGCATACCCTCAATACTGCTGCTGGTGAGACTGGCGACATCGATATTATCTGCGACTGTGTCGACGAGTAATTCAGAGAAATGGTCGCCTACTTCATCAAAAAGATAATCTACGCCTTTGTCTAAATAATCACCAATAAACTGATCGAGCAGACCGGCGGTCGCGACAGAAGCGGCGGCTTTTAATGTCTCCTTTAAGGTGGCAAGGTTTTTAATGGCTTTTAACTCATCAGTTAACTGATCAAACAATGCGTCTAGCAGGTAAAACTGGTTACCGTGTTGGAGGTTATTGCCGTCGATAGCAAGGATGTTGGTTGACGTTTTATTTAAATTCGCATCGTAAACCCTGCGAGCGACGGTAAAAGGAGTGAGGCCTCCTTGTGATGGGTTAAAGCTATTAATGTCTTTTTTATTTAGCTCTATTAGAAGGGGAGTGTTAAGCGACGTACATAGATCTTCGTGATAGTTATTTAGATTCTTTAATGAGTACATATTGTCAATCCGATTATAATTTTACCACAGTGCTTCCGTAACATTTCTATATCTACATCTATTCCTAGATTGAACAAACTGAGGACTCGAAAAATAAATAGACTAGAATAACTGATGAAGTTTTGACTAAAGCTCTACAATTTACCATTCTATATCGCAGCTTTCTATTTGTTTTTCCAATGATTTTTGGTGCACATATCATACATCTTGGTTTTTGAGACTCATTTTATATATCAATGGATGACGAGTTGTTCCAATCGCTCGTTACAGCGCCTGTAACAATTTAATCGATGTATAAGTCAGTCTATCTGTTAACGGGGGCTGCTTGGTGGTTCCTCTGTATACCATTAGAGCATTGGCCATTACCGCTATATTTACAGGTATGGTATCTAGGTTCTTTAGGTCGCGAGAATCTTTCGCTTCATCTAAACGATTAGTGTCAATCAAATAGGTTTCAATGTGATTGTTGTAGGTGTCTACAACGACCGTCAGTTCATTTTTTTCGGCAATTTCTACTTCCATTTCTTTATAGTTAACAGCCGTTTCACTATCGTCGGATTTGCCTAGAATATCCGTCCAAAATGCGTTGAGGTATATTTTGGTATCTTGGTTTAACTGCATAACAGTAGGTTTTAAGGCATTCAATTCTGGTGATTTCCGTAACTGTATTTGGCTATTTCTTGCCATGTTTTCTTCTGCTGCGTTGATATTATATTGGCTCTGTTTGTATTTTTTATTTAACGTTTTTATTTTTCTTTCTAACCCTTTGTCATTCGAACCGTACTTTTCGATAGCGGCTTTTTCAGCGTTTCGAATTGTTCCATGAGAAAACGCTTTAGCCTCTTGACGATAACCGGTAATGAGGTTGGATTTATTGTCAGCTTCTCCTTGTTTGATCAGCTCATCGTAGATGTTTCGAGTCAGGCTGTGATAACTGGCCATTAATGTCGTATTGTTAAGAATTACTTCGCTGTGTTTTTTCTTCACGGGTATCTTTGTCGTAAAGCAATAGCCTTGAATCTCTGTACCTGTTTTGATGCTGCTTCCTGAGATCGAAACTGACTCCTTACAATCGCCATACTTTATCGAGACTTTTTCAAACTTCTTGGGGGCGATGCCCTTTGTACCAACCACATCAGAACCTAAATCATTGAAGATATCAGCAAGCTTGATAGCGGAACGGTTTACGGTTTGCTCGCTTTCCTTGATCAACTTATCGATTTCTATCTGACGGTCCAGTACTACCTGAATGTCCGCTAGATACGCGAGTTTGTTGGCTTCAAGACTGGTTATGTCTTCTAAAATAGTTGTCGACTGTTTCTTTTTGTCATCAATTTTACGTTTTTCCTCTGCTAGCACCTGTGCTTCGATAGCCTGCATGTCGGTGATCAACGAGGTATAATTTGACTGAAGTGCGGTCGCTTCTTTTCCTTGGTAGGTTAGTTGCAATGGTTGTGCAGCCAATGTGTTTAGCTTAGAAAGGTCAATATGTGTAAGAGCTGGTAGTCGTTTACTTTCTTCATAAAGTGCGTTCAGTTGAGGAATATCATTATTATCGAGTTGATAAGTGGATCTTGTGACACCTTCTTTTTCGGCATAGCTAGCATCGTCCGCAGGGTGAACCTTAGTTAGCGTGAGATCACTGTTAAAAAAGGCCAGACTCGGTGTGCTAACAAGAGACAATATGGTAGCTGAGAGTAGTGTTGATCGTAGTTGCATAGTATTGAGTTCCTGTATTCATAGGCGCCCCTCCCCGCAGATGTTCACTAGTGTTGAGGGTTTCGTTATTTAAGTAGGGTGGATTTTTGCATTGGTTTAAGAGCTGTGGGAGGTACGTTTTTAAATTATTTTTACGCAGAATTTTTTACGTTTTAAGGGGGGAATAGTTAATAACCGACTTTTATAGGATGAGTTTAGATTTTGTACGCTTTTAATTGCGTATTTTTCCTTTAGTTATGTCCCTGCAGTTTGCCAGCGAAATCTGTTCTGATTTTAGTGACCCAGAGATCGGGTTTTGTCAGAAACGGAAGACAATGAGGTAAGCGTATCCACTATTTTTTCCCGAGAAAGCAGCATATTTATCACAAACAAAACAACAATGGACGAGATTTCGTCGTAGGGGATATCCACGGACAAGTGGGTCTACTTTACACTCAGTTAAAGGCTTTGGGTTTTAACTTTAATACCGATCGACTTTTTTGCACGGGTGATGTGATCGGTAGAGGTTCTGAAACCGAAGAGAGTTTTAACCTATTGACTCAAAGTTGGTTTTTTTCGGTCTTGGGGAATCATGAACAGTTGTTTTTATTGGGTTTTCAGTCACCATGGTATTGGGAAAAAATAAGTCATCAACAAGGCGGTTGGTTGACCCAACACCTTGACCAATACGACCTATTGTGGAGGTGGAAAACTCTGGTAGACATTATGATGCCACTTACACGAACGATTAATGTGGGTAACGTGAGGGTCGGTATTTGCCATGCATCATCTATTGCGGACTGGACGGCCGTGCAACAAAGAGCATTATCTAGCGAGGAAATCTGGACATTACTTTGGAGCAGGCCATTCAATCAGCCTATATCGCATCAACGAATCTTGGGTGTAGATTGTGTATTTCATGGCCATTCACAGGTAAAAAACGTGATTAATGTAGCTAATCGCTACTGGATAGATACCTTATACCATCAACAACGATTGACAATATTCGAATTGTCGGGATTATGTGTTAATTCTTCTAACTAGTTCTAACTGATTGGAAGTAAAACAATTATGAATAAACGCCTTTGCCAATATAGTCATTAAAGGAATGAGAGTGTCAATTAAGGATCTATCAAATGCCACTGAGCTGCTAGTTGGTTGGCAGAATAGGGATACTGCAATGAGCAAAGAATTCCTAACTTTTGCATATCAGGATATTCGAAGCATCGTAGAACGTTATTTACATCATCATCGTCCACACGAAACTCTCCTGCATGAAGCATCAATTACAGAACTGTCTAACGAGTCGGTCGTAAAGTTGCACCGTTGGCGAAATGACGAACAGCCCTTTGAAAATCGTCAAGAATTCTTCGAGTATGTCCGAGTTTCTGTATGGCATTTGCTGTTTGGCAAACCTCATCAATCCCTTACCAAAAAACAAAACGCAAAGTCCAAATATTTAGGTTATCAGCTAGAAGAGTCGGATGAGATACTGCCTAACTGGACTGAAAATTTAACGCTCTTTGATGCATTAGAGCAATTACAGTCGGCCTATCCTCGACAAGCGGATGTCTTTGAATTAAAGAACTTTGCTATGGTCTCTCATCAACAGATAGCCGATATGTTATCCCTATCGCCACGTACTGTGGATAGCGACCTTAAATTTGCTACAGTTTGGTTACGAGCGAGGTTGGCCAAATAATGGATTTGGTTAGCCTATATAATGAGCTAGAAACATTGAGCAAACAGGAACAGAAAAGCAGATTATTACAACTGGAAAAACATGATTTCTGCCACTTAACTGAGCTTAATGCGATGTTGTTGATCGATGATCATCCTTTAAGCGGTTCACAACTATTAACTCAATCCATCCCCAAAAGTGACGATGTCGATCCAACAATGTTTTTGGGCCAAATGTTAATGGGGTTTACCATTGTTAAGTTAATAGCAAACTCCGGTGGAATGGGGCTCATTTTTCAAGGCGAACAGCGGATCGCTTGTCCCGAAACTAATGTTGAAACTATTCACAAAGCCGCAATAAAGATAGTACGCTCTACCCAGCTTAACTCTAGTCAAAAAAGGGCACTCTTTTTTAGCGAAGCTTCTATGTTGATGACTTTAGAACATCCCAACGTGTGTAGTATTTATGGCGTGTCCGAGGTTCTTGGACATTCCTGTATTGTCATGGATTTTATTGATGGTGTGCCACTGGATGTTTGGGTTTCTCAGCAGCCTCATAACAAGAATTCTAAAAGCAAGCATGAAGGGTTGAAAATATTTAAGCAAGTACTTGGGGCGATGAGTTACCTTCACTGCAGGGATGTTTTCCATGGCGATATTAAGCCTCAGAATATCATGGTGACCGATCTTGGACGAGTCGTCCTAATTGATTTAGGACTGGCTTTCAAAAAACAGGTTGATGGCACTAAAGCGATAGGGACGGATATCAAAGCATTCAGCCGACATTGGAGTGCCCCAGAACAAATAATGGGCCAGGATCGTAGCGCAAAGTCTGATGTATATTCACTTGGGATTGTTTTGAACTATTTGCTGACCGGTTACGCTGATGTTACCGAAAATCGCGTTAAACAACCTGAATTGAACGCGCTAATCAATAAAGCGATAGCAAAAGATCCGACAAAACGTTTTATGAATGCAGCCGATTTTATGACGCGGATAGATGCCTATTCTGAGGGGCTTCCTATTGATGAGTATTCCAAGCATCGTGTATATCAGCTGATTAAATTACTGCGTAGAAAACCTTTTACGTGTTTAACCAGTGCGTTAGTCATATATTCAATTTTTACCAGCTTGTGGATTATTCTGCATTAGTTTTTTAAAAATCATCACAAATTTAGTTAATACTTAAGGTAGCAAAAATAATGAGAGAGTTATCCATCACTAAGGCTTTTTTAAAAAACTATAATGTTTTTTGGGATGGTAACCCGTTAGATAGTTACGTTTTAGCGAACAGCAAAGCATTGTTACCCGTTATTTTCGTTGCTCTAGATAAAGCGGTTAATGATCCCACTCGGTTGGCCACCATGCTTAGCTATGGAATTGAGGTAAATAAAGAAGCCGTTTGCTTTATTGAGGCAATCAACGTCAATGTGCTTGATGAAGATAAGATAATCAATGAAATTAAGCAGTTTGGTGGAATTGACGCTGTTATCAACCACCTTTATCTGTTGGAAGACAGCGATGGTTTAGACATAGATGTAGCGAAATATTGTTCTTTGATACGTGAACATTTTGCGGGAGCAAAAAATGGTAAAAAAATCGCAATAAAAGATGATTTCGATTTTTTAACTCTTGGCACAGTGAAAAAGAATGAGAACACATCGTTACCTGATGCCATCGAAATGGTCTCTGATTTGGATGAGCGCCTTGCGACGGCGGGATATAGCGCTAAACCGGATGAAAGCGATTCACAAGATCCATTGGCTGATGCTGCCAGAAATTTTGTATTGGAACGTAGCTACGCAGCAATGGACGATATGGGGAAAGCCCTGATTGAAGAAATTGCGGTGGTTGCCACTGCTGATTATCTTTCTAAGCACTCAGGAAAAAGTATCGAAGAACTAGTAAAAGCAGCAGACGTCGAGTTAAAAGTCGATGAAATTACCGTTCTAGCTGCTATACAAAACCAATCTGTGATCATGCAGTCTACTGCGGACTATTTTTTCTGCCAACCTTATCAAATTGTATTTAGCGAGACGGTGTATGATTTACGCGCCAAGCTGTTTCGTTTTTCAGAAAGTCGTAGCTTTGGTGATCCGTCTTCTACTTGGTATCAGTATGCTAAAAAAAATGTTTCTAAACTAAAGCTTTCACCATTCTTACGTCGATGCCTTGTTGGTTCTTTGGTGGCAAATAGATTCGATAGTCAAAAGTTTGTCGAACTGTTTCTACTCATGGATAGCTCTGAGATCAAAGACATGATAGGCCAGAACAAGATCAGAAATAATCTGGTGTATAGAGCTAAATCGAGCCAACTTATTGAGCGTCAATTGAATAAAAGGGTGGTTGGGCAGGAAAGTGCCATTGCCAGTCTATGCGAAGGTTACTTGACCTCTAGTATTAATGCGTCAACGGGGCCACGTACCATTTATACATTTGTCGGCCCATCAGGGGTCGGAAAAACATACCTTGCCTCCCAACTATTAGCTGATTTGAACCAGCAAGAAAAAACGGGCTATGACTTCACGGTTTTCAATATGGAGCACTATGCTGATCAGCGTGATGCATCAAAACTTTTTGGTTCAGGTATACAATATGTAGATGCCAGTTTAGGTATGTTGACACACGTTGTTCGTGCTCAGCCAAGACAGATATTATTGTTTGATGAGATAGAGAAAGCTCACAGTACCGTTATTCAGTCGCTTCTTTCTATTCTCGATTCTGGTGTTGCGAAAGACCAGACCAGTCAGGAAGAGGTCGATTTTAGTCAGTGTATCGTGATATTTACCACTAACCTTGGGCAGGATGTTATTTCAAGCAATAGTGAGAACTACTTGATTAGCGTGTTTGATATTTTACGCAACTCAGAGAATCCAGCCAACAAAAACCGCTTATCACCAGAATTTGTTAATCGTCTAGCTAAAGGCTACCCGATAGTCTTCAACGAGTTAAAAATTAATCATTTACTGCGGTTGGCTGAAAGCGAGTTGACCGGAAAATCGACTCCGGATCCTCAAGTCCAGTTTTTATGGTCGGATGATTTTGCCAGTTTTATGCTCAAAAGCATGGCTCCGGATATATCCGTTCGTGCATTGAAAGGGGAAGTGGCAAAGATTCAGTCGGAAGTATTGTCCAAAGCTACACCGCTGTTTGATCAGGTTTCACATGAGAAAATCGTATTTAACATTGAAGTAGAAAAGGAAACCGAGACAGAACAAACCCCACTAACTAAATTGCTATTACTTGATAATGATAGCCGAGTGTACGATCAGCTCAGCCGCACAGATGCAAATAGTGAGCTTTTCTTATGTGATAGCCGGGATAGTATTCAACTAGCAATAGAAGAGCACCTACCGGATGCCTTGTTAGTGGATCTAGATACGATTGATAACCTGCCACATTTTCTCGAAGAAGAACTTGGCGAACAAAGTAAATTGCCTATATTTAGCTATCGAATTGTTACCTTTGACTCTGTTGATAGTTCGGTAAGTTCTGTCCATGATGTGCGAGAACATTTTAATATTGAGTCGCGCTTATTTGAAAAGTCCTTTCAAGGAATGGTGGCGCGAGTACAGTATTACCTCTCTAGTGAAAGAACATTGTCTAACATGATGAGAAGGCGGGAAGCCCTGAGTTATCACTGCACGGTTTTACCAACTGAAGCCGGCTTTTCGGTGAGTTTCGGGCGTCAAACTGTCAAGCAAGTGGTGCAAAGCCACGACCTTCGTGCTAGTGAGCTGTTTAAAATGAGCCTTCCTAAAGTGAAGCTAGATGATGTGATTGGCTTGGAGCGAGCCAAAAAACGCATGGTTGATGTTAT
>ASRM01000080.1_pt1 | contig 18022 bp, 18 predicted proteins | sample 693238 | NCBI WGS metagenome assembly ASRM01 (sample SAMN02169242, study PRJNA158439) | bioreactor metagenome | isolation source: day 74 sample from continuous culture bioreactor inoculated with sediment... | place: Germany: Bremen
GAAAAGCTCAGTAAAGTTTCCATTACTATCTCCAATTTATAGTTGTTGGCTTAATGTGCCCAAATAAAACTTTGTAAATTTAATTAGTGATCCGGGTCTTCATGTGCCATCGACAGATATACGATAGTCAGCATCATGAATACAAACGCTTGGATCAAGATAATCAGAATATGGAAAATTGCCCATGGGAGAGCACCTAACCATTGTAACCACCACGGTAGCATAGCCGCGATAAGAATGAATACAACCTCACCTGCAAACATATTACCGAACAAACGCATACCAAGTGAAAGAGGTTTAGCCAGTAGCGAAACAACTTCCAGTAGCAGGTTGAACGGAATCATCACAGGATGATTAAATGGATGTAAAGCCAACTCTTTCGCAAAGCCGCCTAAACCCTTCACCTTGATACTGTAGTAAATCATCAAGAAGAAAACGCCTAGTGCCATTGCCATGGTGATGTTTACATCAGCAGAAGGAACCACTTTCAAATAAGGGATACCTAGCCAATGTTCTGCGGGATACGGTAAGAAATCAATTGGAATTAAATCCATGATATTCATTAGTAATACCCAGCAAAAGATAGTCAGTGCCAGAGGCGCTATCAATGGGTTGCGTCCATGGAATGTTTCTTTGACGTTATCAGCGACAAATTCCACAATCATTTCAACCGCACATTGGAGCTTACCTGGTACACCTACTGTTGCTTTCTTTGCTACAGAGCGAAAAACCCAAAGGAATAACATCCCTGTAAACACAGAAAAAAACAGGCTATCAATATTAACGTTCCAGAAACTGGTCTCCTCCGCTACTAAACCCAGCTTGTACAAAGAGAGGTTAGTAAGGTGGTGATCAATATATCCGGACGCTGTTAGCGCTTCACCTGGCGCAGCCATAACTCATCCTATTTTTTTTTGTTAATGAATAGCGCTGGCAAAAAGATGTTAATCCCTAACGCCAGCAAATAGGTTAGTTTCAGGGGAACTAAGTCCACCTGCATACACATGTAAACAACAGAAAATAAAATGACTGTGATGAGGATTTTTAATGCTTCGCCTGTGTAAAAAGAAGCCATAACTGCTTTTGCAGCTCGAGCTCCACTAAACATAAAAGCAAACAATGCAAACACTGCATTAGCGATAACAAAAATGCCACCCCCAATAAACGCAGATACTCCCCAATCAACATTCACGGCTATTGCCATTCCTGCTGCTACAACTGTAACCACGCTAGATTGAATCAATAACAATCGCTTTGCAAGCTCTCGCCCTGGTCGCGCTAGCGTAGCTACCATGTATTCGTTCCTCGATTTCTATTCCAACTTCGCACTTTCACTTTTAAAACTCTCGTGCTTGGAAAACGGCAAAAATTATACGTTTAGTAACTATTAATGCAATACAATTGCAGCATTAATTAACGATTTTGTTTACAAACCTACAACTTTTGCAATAATTATTGTAACAATGTACTTCTATGAAAGAATCTACGACTCGCTTTCGAGCATATTGATTAACTGCTCTAATTTGTGAGGTTGGTCAAAAGTAATCGTCATTTTGGACTTTCCATTTGACGAACGAGTCAAAGAAACATTGGAACCCAATGCCTGTGTTAATCGTTCAGATATAACCATAGCGTCATTGTCGACAACTTTTTCAACAACCTCTCTTGGCTTCAATATATTCTTTACATACTGTTCGGCCTGACGAACCGTCATCTGCTTTTTCGAAATAACTTTAGCAACTTCAGCCTGATTTTCCGTTTCCAGAACTAATAAAGCCCGAGCATGACCCATTTCCAGCTGTTTTTTCTCTACCAGAGTTTTAACTTCGCTATCAAGCTGATTCAAACGCAGTAAATTAGTCACCGTAGTGCGTGACTTGCCAATAACTTCAGCAACCTGCTGATGTGTTAACTCAAACTCATCCTGAAGACGTTGTAGAGCTTGTGCTTCCTCGATCACATTGAGGTCTTCACGCTGAATATTCTCAATAAGAGACATTGCAATTGCGGCTCTATCTTGAACATTTTTTACAACACAAGGGACTTTACTTAAACCCGCTTGTTTAGCTGCGCGCCAACGACGTTCACCCGCTATAATTTCGTAAGAGCCACCTTCAACCTGCCTAACCACAATAGGTTGTATGATCCCCTGAGATTGAATGGATGCTGATAACTCTTCTAGCGCTTCCTCAGACATCTCTTTACGTGGTTGGTACACACCAGGTTTCAAATTTGATACTGATATTTCAGCCAAATCACCTTCAGCAGATATTGATTGACTCTTAGTCGCAACCTGTTGTTTTTCTCTGGCTAGAGAACTCGTCGCTAATAGGGCATCTAAGCCCTTTCCTAAACCACGTTTGGACATTTAGGTGTATTCCTCTGTTCCTTAATGATTAAGCCGGTACTTCTTCTCTTCGAAGTATCTCTCCAGCTAATGCTAAGTACGCTTTTGCACCTGCAGAATGCTTATCATAATACATGGCTGGTCTGCCATGACTAGGAGCTTCTGCTAATCGAACATTACGAGGAATGACGGTTCTATATACTTTGCCACCAAAATGCTTTTTCAGTTGATCAGAAACTTCATTCGATAAACGGTTCCTTGGATCAAACATGGTTCGCAATAAACCTTCAATCTTAAGATTTTCATTAACCACTGCCGCAAGCTTACTTATTGTATCCATAAGTGCAGTTAAACCTTCCAGTGCAAAATATTCACATTGCATAGGCACTAAAACCGAATCAGCTGCAGCCATTGCGTTGATTGTAAGTAGGTTTAGGGAAGGTGGACAATCTATAAAGATGAAATCATAGTTATCACGAACCAAAGATAGCGCATTTTTTAACCTAACTTCTCGTGCAAAAACTTCCATTAATTTAATTTCAGCGGCCGTGACATCGCCGTTTGCTGCGATTAAATCATAACCTCCACTTGTTGTCGTACACACCACATCTTTAAAGGGCGTATCTTCAACAAGTAAATCATAAGCGGTAGCATCTACCTGATACTTATCAACGCCACTAGCCATAGTAGCGTTACCCTGTGGGTCAAGATCAACAACCAATACTTTACGTTTAGTCGCAGCCATAGATGCAGCTAAATTAATACATGTTGTTGTCTTGCCGACGCCACCTTTCTGGTTGGCTATAGCAATAATTCTTCCCACAGTAACCTCTCTATTTTTCCTGATTAGCTAAGACTACAAGATGTCGTTCACCTTCTAGCTCAGGAACTTTCAAAGCTTTGATTTTGATCACACTACACCAATTTGGTAATTGTGTAATTTCTTCTTCAGGAAGTTGACCTTTTAGAGCCAAAAAACAACCTGTTTCTTTTTTTGGCAAGTGATGACACCACTCAACCATATCAGTCATGGACGCAAACGCCCGACTTAAAACCGCATCAAATTTTTCTTCAGGTTGAAAATCTTCAACCCTACTTTGCACAGTTGTTACATTCTTAATACCCAGTTCATGCTGAACCTGTTTAATAAATCGAATACGTTTCCCTAGGCTATCTAATAAGAAAAATTGCTTTTCCGGGTTCATAATAGCCAAAGGAATACCAGGTAGCCCCGGACCAGTGCCAACATCGACAAAACGCTGTCCTTCCAAATGAGGACTAACAACAATGCTATCAAGAATATGCTTCACCAGCATATCCATAGGATCTCGGACGGACGTTAAATTATAAGCTTTATTCCATTTATTGAGCAGCTCGACGTATCCAACCAACTGTTCTCTTTGGTTTTCATTAACGGTGAGATCAATTTGTTCAATAAGCAGATCTAATTTCTGACGTAGTGGATTCACTTATTCAGCTCCCTTTTTCAACAGACCCTGTTTTTTAAGATGGACCAACAAAATAGAAATAGCCGCTGGTGTTATGCCTGAAATTCTCGAAGCGATACCAATCGACTCAGGCTTAGCTTCACTCAACTTAGCAACGACTTCGTTTGAGAGACCTTTTACCTGTGAATAATCTAACTCAACAGACAGCTTGGTATATTCGTGACGAAGTGATTTTTCTATCTCATCTCTCTGCCTTTGAATATAACCTTCATACTTTACTTGCGTTTCTACTTGCTCAAAGGCTTGTTGATCATCTAAAGCCGGAGAAAAAAGATCTAACTGTGTAAGTTGTTGATAAGTTATCTCTGGTCGGCGTAATAGATCTTCACCACTGGCTTCTCGGGACATCGGCATTTTCAATAGATCATTCAACTTGTCGATCCCTGCAGTTTTAGGATTTACCCAAATATCCTTCAGACGCTGACGTTCTTTTTCTATATTTTCAACTTTTTCGTTAAAACGAGCCCAGCGAATATCATCAACCAGACCAAGCTCTCGTCCCATTTCCGTCAAACGAAGATCGGCATTATCTTCACGCAGCAACAAGCGGTATTCTGCTCGAGATGTAAACATGCGATAAGGTTCTTTTGTCCCCATCGTAGACAAGTCATCAATAAGTACACCCATATAAGCTTGATCACGCCTTGGGCTCCAACCCTCTTTACCTTGAGTATATAAACTGGCATTAATACCAGCCATTAGACCTTGAGCAGCCGCTTCTTCATATCCAGTAGTACCGTTAATTTGGCCAGCAAAAAATAAACCATGAATGAACTTACTTTCATAGGTCTTTTTTAAATCACGGGGATCAAAGAAATCATACTCAATCGCATAACCCGGGCGAACAATATGTGCGTTTTTAAACCCTTTCATAGAACGAACAATTTGAACCTGAACATCGAAAGGTAAACTGGTAGAAATACCATTCGGATATAATTCAGTGGTTGTTAGGCCTTCAGGTTCAATAAATATCTGATGACTATTTTTATCAGAAAAACGCATCACTTTATCTTCAATTGAAGGACAGTACCTAGGACCAATACCTTCAATCACACCAGCATACATCGGGCTACGATCAAGGTTAGCCCTAATAACCTCATGAGTTTTTTCATTTGTATGAGTGATATAACAAGGTATCTGTCTTGGGTGATTTTCCCGCTTACCAAGAAATGAAAATATGGGCGTAGGGTTATCACCATGCTGAACTTCTAGCTCTGAAAAATCGACACTATTGGCATCTATTCTTGGAGGGGTTCCTGTTTTTAAACGATCAACCCTCAGAGGTAGATCCCTCAAACGTTGAGCCAATGTGATCGAAGGAGGATCGCCTGCGCGGCCTCCAGAGGAGCTTTCCATGCCAATGTGAATCTTACCACCAAGAAAGGTTCCAACGGTCAATACAACCGCTCTGGCGTGGAATTTAAGCCCCATTTGAGTAATAACACCAACAACTTGATCATTTTCAACGATAAGATCATCTGCTGGTTGTTGAAACAGTGTCAAATTTGGTGTGTTTTCCAATACTTGGCGAACAGCAGATTTATACAACAAACGATCAGCTTGTGCACGGGTAGCTCGAACTGCTGGTCCTTTAGATGCATTAAGTGTTCTAAATTGAATACCTGCTTTATCAATTGCCTGAGCCATCAAGCCGCCAAGAGCATCAACTTCTTTAACCAAATGACCTTTACCAATACCACCGATGGCTGGGTTACATGACATCTGACCTAAAGTATCAATATTATGTGTAAGTAACAGTGTCTTTTGACCTGTTCTGGCGGATGACAGTGCTGCTTCCGTTCCAGCATGACCGCCACCAATAACGATAACGTCAAATTTTTCGTGATAAAACATGGATCGACCTTAGGCAATACAAGCTAATTGAGGATTATAAAAAAAGGAGCGCTATTCTACCTTTTTTACTCAGGTGAGAAAACGGATTTAAAACTTTTTTGGATCAAAGAAGAAGAGTAATTATATATAAGATCTTTATAGAGATCTTTTATTATGTTTATTATTAAGCAAGCACGATCGTGTGGATAACTGAAAAATGATCAACAAGATCAATAGGATTATTACGATCATTTGTTGTGATCTTTCTTTGATCAGCCAGAGGATTAGCTGGGATCAAAATGGCTACTTATCAACAGGTGGATAAAGTGCATGATCTTATTCTCTGAATAACTATAGGTTGATCACTGGAAAAGCCCGCTTTTATCCACAAGTGGTATAACAAGGTGTTCATTGAGTAGAAATATGTTGATAAGATCTGGTCAAATGATTAAGAAGGTATGTAGGGCGGGAGATGGCAGGCACTTACTGCCTGCTAGTAGTAAAAATCAAAAGTTATTCAGGTTTGCTTTCAACCAATTTTCTGCGGGTTCTTCTGGAATTGGAGTATTGAGAATATCTATAGTGAAACAATCGCAAATAGGGTTGGCACCGATGTCTTTCATTAGATCAAATGCGTGTTTCCCTGCTGCGCAGAAAGTATCGTAACTTGAATCACCGAGAGCAATAACGGCAAAATTTACCTGATCCATACGAGGGGGAGTATTTTGAAGGTGGTGTATAAAAGGTTGGATATTGTCTGGATACTCTCCAGCACCATGAGTTGAAGTAATGAGCAACCATGTTCCTTGAGTTGGGATCTCTTCTATTGAAGGGTTGTTATGAATGGTATTTTTTATCCCTTGCTGGTCGAGAATTCCACTTAAGTGATCTCCTACATATTCAGCACCACCTAAGGTGCTACCTGTAATAATATGAATCATAAATATTCCTTTAAAAAAGGGTGGAAAACCCACCCTGTATTTCTATTTACCGATGCAGAACGAAGAGAATATTCTGCCTAACAAATCATCCGAACTAAACTCTCCGGTTATTTCATTGAGATGTTGCTGTGTAATTCTCAATTCTTCGGCGAGTATCTCACCCGCCATATAACCTTCTAACTGTTGCTGACCAATGGAAAGATGCTCTGATGCTTTCTCAAGTGCATCCAAGTGGCGTCTTCTAGCCATAAAGCCACCCTCGTTACCACCAGAAAAGCCCATGCATTCTTTTAGGTGTGTTCGTAAGGAATCAACGCCTTCACCTGTTTTTGCAGAAAGGCGAATTAATGTCGGTTCATTTACGTGACAAATTCCTAGGTCTTCATTTGTCTGATCTGCTTTGTTCCTGATAACAGTCATACCTATTTTATTTGGCAGGCGATCAATAAAGTCTGGCCAGATTTCTTTAGGATCGGTTTGGTTAGTTGTCGTTCCATCGACCATAAATAAGACGCGATCTGCCTGAGCAATTTCATCCCAAGCTCTATCAATACCTATTTTTTCTACTTCATCTAAGGCATCTCTAAGCCCTGCTGTATCGATAATGTGCAGTGGCATGCCATCGATATGGATATGTTCTCTCAGGACGTCTCGAGTGGTTCCCGCTATGTCTGTAACGATAGCTGAATCTTTGCCTGACAATGCATTAAGTAAGCTTGATTTACCTGCATTTGGCCTGCCAGCGATAACAACCTTCATGCCTTCACGCATAATGGCGCCTTGGTTGGCTTCTGCTCTTACTGCCTCTAAATTATCTATGATAGATTGTAGATCATTGCTGACTTTTCCATCGGCCAAAAAATCAATTTCTTCTTCTGGAAAATCGATAGCGGCTTCTACGTAGATCCTTAAATAAATAAGGGAATCGACAAGTTGATTCACTTTTTTTGAAAATTGACCCTGTAGAGACTGGAGTGCAGACTTTGCAGCTTCTTCTGAGCTGGCATCAATAAGATCGGCGATAGCTTCAGCTTGAGTAAGATCCATCTTGTCATTTAAAAATGCACGCTCGGAAAATTCGCCAGGGCGAGCGGGTCTGATGCCATCTATGGTCAGGATGCTTTTGATAAGCATATCCATGACTACTGGCCCGCCATGCCCCTGAAGTTCTAAAACATCTTCACCAGTGAAAGAGTGTGGGTTGGGAAAATAGAGAGCAATGCCCTGATCGATTTCTAATCCATCCGATGACTGAAAAGATAAGTACTCGGCATAACGTGGCTTCAGTTTTTTTCCTGTCACGGTTAAAGCAACTTGTTCTGCTTTGGGGCCTGAAACTCGGATTATACCAACACCACCACGTCCGGGCGCAGTGGCTTGAGCGACAATAGTGTCTGTGGTCATAGTTTTTCCTAGTTAATACAAAGCAATAATTTTTGCTTATATTTGGCTGGGTAACTTCTTTGATCTGGTGTCTGCAGCATGGATGCTGCGGTCAAGCATACAGAAATGTAATCACAGCGTCCTGAACAAAGGTGTTATCCAGATAATCGGAATCTGAATAGTAAATTGTAATCAGCCCAAAACAAAAAGGCGACCTTTTGGCCGCCTTTCTTAGTATTTATTCATTCTTACTTAGAATGTAAGCCTTTCTTTTCCAGATTCTTGTAAATTAAGCTTTGCTGAATCAGAGTCACTACGTTGGACACCAACCAGTAAAGAACAAGGCCTGAAGGGAAAAACAGGAAGAAACCAGTAAACATGACCGGCATGAAGGTCATGATTTTTTGCTGCATTGGGTCCGTAACTGTTGTTGGGCTCATCTTCTGAATCATAAACATACTTGCACCCATTAATAGAGGCAGAATGTAGAACGGGTCTTGAGCTGAAAGGTCAGTTATCCATCCAAAGAATGGAGAATGACGTAGTTCAACAGATTCCATTAATGACCAGTATAGCGCAATGAATATAGGCATTTGCAAGAAGATTGGTAAACACCCGCCTAGTGGGTTTACTTTTTCTTTCTTATACAGTTCCATCATTTCTTGGCTCATACGCTGGCGATCGTCACCGATACGCTCACGCATAGCTGCTAACTTCGGCTGAAGCATGCGCATTTTAGCCATAGACGTGTACTGTGCTTTTGTTAACGGATACATAGCACCACGAACAACAAAAGTCAGAATCATTATAGAAACACCCCAGTTAGTCACTAGGCTTTGAATCATTGATAGCAACCAGTGAAGAGGCTTAGCGATAAACCACAACCAACCGTAGTCGACAACGAGGTCAAGGTTAGGTGCAACGGCTTCCATCTCTTTTTGTAGTTTTGGACCCGTCCAAAGCGTTGCTTTAAATGATGCCTGATCACCATTACCAATGGTTTTGTTTGGCATACGCACGCCAATATCGGCTAGATTGCCAATAACTCGCGTGTATAGGCTTGAACCTGGTTCATTACGTGGAATCCACGCAGAAGCAAAATAGTGCTGTAGCATACCAACCCAACCCTGACCATCTGGCAGGTTAAGTGATAAGTTGCGATCTTGCATGTCATCGAAGCTGTACTTCTTGTAACGAACATCTTGAGTTGAGTATGCACCACCACGATAAGTAGGCATGGTTAGGCTACCGCCTGCATCCATTACGTTTTGGCGAAGATGGGTATACATACCAAATGTCGCGTTAGTACCGGATTGGTTGTTAACATTAAACTCTACGTCGATGTCGTATTGACCACGTTTCATCACAAATGTTTTGCTATATTCAATGCCATTTGCAGTGTAAGTCAGTGGAATTCGCAATTCATCCTGACCTTCAGCTAAAGTGAAAGTATCAGATGAAACGCTATAGTTTGGACGATTTGTACTGCTTAAATCGATACCTTGAGGGCCGACTAATCCACTTTGAGCAATATAAACATGACCAGCATCATTTTTTAGAATTTCAAATGGCGTATCTGAATCAAGCTCATCGGAATAATCTTTTAGCTTCGCTGAAACAACGTCACCACCAAAGGTATCAATTGACAGAATTAAAACATCAGTTGTTACAGTAATAAGTTCGGCAGATGTTTGCTGCGAAGGTGCAGGATCTAGCTCATTAGCAATAGATGGTGCAGGTAGAGTACTGCCATTTTGTGCCTGTTCAACTCGTTGAGGGGCAGGATTCTTTTCAATGTTCCATTGCTGATACAGTAAAAAAGAAACCAAAGCCAGTGCGAGAAGCAGGATATTACGTTGTGAATCCATCGTTATTTATCTCTGTCTTTATCTTGGATTGGTGGAACGGGGTCAAAACCCCCTTCATTCAAAGGGTGACATCTTAATAGACGTTTGCCTGATAACCAACACCCTTTTACAAAACCATGCATTTTTATTGCTTCTAATGCATAAGTAGAGCAGGTTGGAGTATAGCGACAGCGAGGACCTATAAGAGGACTAATTGCCCACTTATATATATAAATCAATCCGATAGCTAACCACGATAAGGGCGAGAAAGGCGATGCCATAGTTTATCAAATAATTTTAGTATTTCTTCATTACTCAAATTTTGTGCGCTTTTCTTTGCTATAACAACAAAATCTTTATTTGGCAGGTCATGTTGTTTCATCCTAAAGCTTTGACGAGCTAATCGTTTGAATTTGTTTCGAGCGACAGCCGTTTTAATCTGTTTTTTTGGAACAGCTAAGCCTAATCTAGGGTGAGAAAGAGAATTGTTTCGGGCAATGATGGTGAAATGGGGCGAGCCAGCACTGTGTGCTTGCTGGAATACATTTTTATAATGCTCGGGAGTTAACAAACGTAACTCCCGATTGAATGCGTACGTAATCAAAATAATCGCGAATTATTTTGACAGGCGCGCACGGCCTTTTGCACGACGTGCATTAATTACTTTACGACCGTTCTTAGTTGCCATACGTGCACGGAATCCGTGAGAACGCTTACGCTTAAGAACTGAAGGTTGAAAAGTGCGTTTCATGATAATACCTTTTACTGATCAGTAGTTTATAGGTTTCTGTTAAACCCGGCGTGGAACATAACATCCGACGCCTCTCAACAAAGAGGCGGAATTGTAATCACTGACTACTAAAGAGTCAATAACTGATAGCCCATACCAGCCGAATAATTCCGGTCGACGGATTATACGTAGTGTGAGCTAAATCGCAAGGATCTTTATTGGATCCCTACCTTACTTAGGAATTTTTTCAGCTTTGGATCTTGTGGATTACTGAATATATCCTGTGGAGAACCCTGCTCCACTATTTTTCCGTCAGCCATAAAAATAACTCTATCGGCGACTTCTTGGGCAAATTGCATCTCATGAGTAACGACTAACATCGTTTGATGCCGTGTCGCTAACTGTTTCATTAGACTCAATACTTCTCCTACCCACTCAGGATCGAGTGCCGATGTGGGTTCATCAAATAGGAGTAATTCTGGTTGAAGAGCCATAGCACGTCCTATACCAACGCGCTGTTGCTGCCCTCCGGAAAGTGCTGCTGGATAACTTTCTGCTTTTTCACCTAAACCGATATCATCTAAAATTTGCTGGGCTCGGTCATAAGCCTGGTCTTTTTTCCAGTCACGAACGGTAATTAAACCTTCAGCAATATTTTGCTTAGCGGTTAAATGTGCAAAAAGGGCATAATTTTGAAAAACAAATCCTGTTTTTCTCCTTAATGCTAACACTTCGTTTTTAGTGTACTTTTCAGTATCAACAGTGACATCGTCAATGGTTATCTTGCCTTTATTCGCTTGCTCTAAAAAATTAACACAGCGTAATAAGGTGGACTTACCTGTACCACTTGAACCAATAACAACAATTATTTCACCTTGTTTGATCTCTAAATCAATACCGGATAAAACCGACGTATCACCAAAGCTTTTATGAATATTCTCTAGTTTTATCATCGTTGGTAAGCCTTATTGAGTTTTACTTCTGCCCAGCTCTGAACTCGGGTTAGTGCCACAACAACCCCCCAGTAAATTAACGCCACTGCGAGAAATGCTTCGAAGAATTTAAAGCTGGAAGAAGCTTCCATCTGTGCCTTAGCCATAATTTCTGCAACACCTAACGTAAAGGCGAGTGAAGTCGACTTAATCATATCGATAAAGTAATTCATTAAAGATGGAAGAGCTATACGGGTTGCCTGAGGCAGAATGATACGCCGCATTGCCTGACTGGTTGTCATGCCTACAGATAAACTGGCTTCCATTTGGCTTCGGTCGACACCAATGATCGCAGCCCTAATGCTTTCAGCCATATAGGCTGCAAAATGTAATGTTAACCCGATAACTGCTGCTGAAAAGGCATCAAGGCCTACGAGTATTGGAAATACTTGTGGTAGACCGTAATAAAGTAAAAAAAGCTGAACAAGTAATGGAGTGCCGCGGAAAAAGCTTATATAAAGCTGGCTTAATTGATCCAATACAGGAACTTTAAATACTCTAATATTGGCTATGACAACGGAAATAATCAAAGCAAAGACCAATCCCCATATTGCCATCTCCATTGTGGTACCGAGGTACTTGAAGAGAATGGGCAACAGTTCAAACATATATTGAAAATCAAAAGTCATAATTTTATTTTTAAGCGATGCAGGACCGGTTACAGGAGACTAGAAGGGATAATGGCATAAAATACAGGTTAATGGGAAACCCAAAAAGATTCCCCATTAATTTATTGTTTACATTTTACTTAGTAATGTCAGCACCAAACCATTTATTAGAAATAGTGCTCAATGTGCCATCTGCTCTCATTGCAGCAAGCGCTTCATTGACTTCTTTTTGCAATTTATTCCCATTTGCATTATTAACAAATGGCCATGCATTTTGGATTGTATCGAATGGTTCGCCTGCTAGTTGTAGAGGTAGGCCCGTTTTCTTAATTAATTCCAATACAGAAAGGCGATCCATAACAAATGCATCAGAGCGACCTAAAGCAACATCATGCTCAATACCAGTGTCATAAGTTTTGATGTTTATCTTATTGTCTTTATCATAATCACGTAGCAGTTGCTCGAAATTAGAGCCTAAGTTTACTGCAACAGTTTTACCAGCAAGATCTTCAATACTCTTGATACTGTCGTTACCTTTGCGAACGGCAATTTGTGCGCCATCAATAACGTAAGGGTTTGCAAAAAGGTATTTTGCTTTGCGAGTATCTGTCATTGTTATTTGGTTAGAAATAGTGTCGATACGTCCGGTTTCTAAAAGGCCAAAAAGACCAGAAAAGTTAGCTGTAACATACTCTACGTTGTAATCGTTTCTACGGGCAATTTCATCCCACAAGTCTACTTCAAATCCTTGTAGTTTATCTTTTTCCACAAAAGTAAACGGGTAGTAGCGTCCTGACATACCGACTTTTACGTCTGTTAAAGCATAAGCTGTTTGGATAGATGAAGTTGCTAGCACAACTGTCGTTAGTATAACTTTTAACCAGTGTTTCATATCGTAAATTCTCATCTCTGATTGGATATGCGGATAGTACTGCTAAAGCCATAAATAGATAAAATAACTAGTTGTTATTAGACATAACCGAAATAACAATAAAATTCATAATCTGGGGATAAGTCAAAAAGATCATATGAATGTGAGTATTATTGGTTATTTCTTGGGGAAAAAAATCGGGATCTTTAGTATAAATTGGGGAAAAGTGTGAATAACTTGGATCTTATTCACTGGATCAGTGATCATTTTCTGGTGATCTGTCGCGACAAGGAGTAAAATTGCTCTCCTTTTCCAACTCTAAAAACAATAGTGGGGTCAAAGTGTCATCTTCGCTATGGTTGCAGTGTCTGCAACAGCTTCAAGAAGAACTATCGGCTACAGAATTCAGCATGTGGGTTAGACCGCTGCAAGCGGAGCTTAATGGCAACACCCTGACTCTATTTGCTCCTAATCGATTTGTGCTTGATTGGGTACGCGATCGTTATCTGAATAACATTAATCGACTTCTTAAAGAGTTTTGCGGTTCGGATATCCCGAATTTACGATTTGAAATTGGCAGTAAACCAGTTTCAGCTTCTCCGGTTATAAAGAAAACAGCGGCTGATGTTGCAGCTGAGTCTTCGGCACCCGCACAGCTCCAGGCACGTAAGCCTGTACATAAAACCTGGGACGATGAATCTGAAATGGTTGAGATTAATCATCGTTCTAACGTTAACTATAAACATAAGTTTAATAACTTTGTTGAAGGTAAGTCGAACCAACTTGGTTTGGCGGCGGCAAGACAAGTAGCAGACAATCCAGGAGCAGCATACAACCCATTATTTTTATATGGTGGTACTGGTTTAGGTAAGACACACCTTTTACATGCTGTTGGAAATGCCATTGTAGATAACAAACCTAATGCAAAAGTAGTTTATATGCATTCTGAACGTTTTGTTCAGGATATGGTTAAAGCTTTGCAAAACAACGCTATTGAAGAGTTCAAGCGCTATTACCGAAGTGTTGATGCCCTTCTTATTGATGATATTCAATTTTTTGCTAATAAAGAGCGTTCTCAGGAAGAATTTTTCCATACCTTTAATGCATTGCTTGAAGGTAACCAACAAATTATCTTAACGTCAGATCGTTACCCTAAAGAGATTAATGGGGTAGAAGATCGTCTTAAGTCTCGATTTGGCTGGGGCCTCACGGTTGCTATTGAACCTCCTGAATTAGAAACACGGGTCGCCATTTTAATGAAGAAAGCAGAAGATCATCAGATACACTTGGCTGATGAAGTCGCTTTTTTCATTGCCAAGCGATTACGTTCTAACGTTCGTGAGTTAGAAGGTGCATTAAATCGTGTTATTGCGAATGCTAATTTTACTGGTCGGCCTATCACTATCGATTTTGTTCGTGAAGCATTAAGAGATTTACTTGCACTGCAAGAGAAGTTGGTCACTATTGATAATATTCAGAAAACGGTTGCTGAATATTACAAGATAAAGTTAGCCGATCTATTATCTAAACGTCGTTCTCGTTCTGTTGCTAGGCCCCGTCAATTGGCAATGGCTTTGGCAAAAGAACTAACTAATCATAGTTTACCTGAGATAGGCGATGCTTTTGGCGGTAGAGACCATACTACTGTTTTACATGCATGCCGGAAAATCCAGCAACTTCGTGAAGAAAGTCATGACATTAAAGAAGACTATTCTAATTTAATTAGAACACTTTCATCATAGCCGTCATTACAGGTAGAGAAATAAGAGATAGATATGAAATTTACAATTGAACGTAATCACCTTATTAAGCCACTGCAGCAAGTTTCCGGTGCTTTGGGCGGGCGTCCAACCCTACCAATTTTAGGTAATTTACTTTTAAAAGTAGAAGACAATACTTTACTTATAACAGCAACGGATTTGGAAGTTGAGTTGGTTGCTCGCATTCAATTAGAAGGTGAATTTGAAGCGGGTAGCATTACCGTACCTTCACGTAAATTTTTAGATATTTGTCGTGGATTACCCGATGATGCAGTGATAACGGTTGTACTTGATGGTGATCGAATTCAAATGCGTTCAGGCCGTAGCCGTTTTTCATTAACAACATTACCTGCTAGTGACTTTCCTAATATAGAAGATTGGCAAAGTGAGGTTGAGGTAACGTTATCACAAGCAGAACTTCGAACCTTGATAGAGAAGACTCAGTTTTCCATGGCTAACCAGGATGTTCGTTATTATCTGAATGGTATGTTATTTGAAATTGATGGGTCTACGTTAAGATCGGTTGCAACCGATGGGCACCGAATGGCGGTTTCTCAGACCGGGCTGGCAGCAGAGTTTAATACACAACAAGTGATTGTTCCTCGCAAAGGTGTTCAGGAGTTAGTTAAACTACTGGACGCTCCGGAGAATCCGGTTACGCTGCAAATTGGTCAGTCTAATGTGCGTGCTGATGTTAACAACTTTACATTTACCTCTAAACTGGTTGATGGACGTTTCCCAGATTATCGTCGTGTTATGCCACAGAGTAGCAATAAGACACTCGAAGCCAGTTGTGATGAACTTCGTCAATGTTTCTCACGTGCAGCGATTCTATCCAATGAAAAATTCAGGGGGGTAAGGGTAAATCTAGCGGGTACAGAAATGCGCATTACCGCTAACAACCCTGAACAAGAAGAAGCAGAAGAGATGTTAGATGTGAATTTCCAGGGAGATGATTTGGAAATTGGCTTTAACGTAAGCTACGTTTTGGACGTATTAAATACCCTGCGTTGTGAACAAGTTCGTTTTTCAATGAGTGATGCAAATGCGAGTGCGTTAATTGAAAACGCAGATGACGATAGTGCTATGTACGTGGTTATGCCAATTCGTTTATAGAAGCAGGCTATTTACAGATGCCCTTAACACGCCTAGTCGTCCAACAGTTTCGGAATATTAAAGCCTGTGATATTGAACTATCGTCAGGCTTTAATTTTCTTATTGGTGCGAATGGAAGCGGTAAAACAAGCCTGTTGGAAGCCATTTATTTACTTGGTCATGGTCGCTCTTTTAAGAGTGCATTGACTGGTAGAGTGATAAAAAACGAGTGTGAAGAACTTTTTGTTCATGGGCGCTTTTTGAACTCTGACGGATTTGAGCTGCCTATTGGAATAAATAAGCAGCGTAATGGTTCAACTGAGGTTAAAATAGGCGGTCAGTCTGGCCAAAAATTGGCACAACTTGCTCAGGTATTACCACTGCAATTGATTCATCCGGAAGGATTTGAGTTAATTACTAATGGCCCTAAGCATCGCAGAGCATTTATTGATTGGGGTGTGTTTCATACCCAAACGGGATTTTATGATGCCTGGGGGCGATTAAAACGTCTTTCTAAGCAGAGAAACGCATTACTTAAAAATGCGAAGAGCTATAAAGAGTTGAGTTACTGGGATCAGGAACTGGCTCAGCTTGCTGAAAATATAGATCACTGGCGGACATCGTATGTCGATGAACTTAAAAATGTGGCAGAAGTTATTTGTCGCACTTTTTTGCCAGAATTTGATATTCGATTAACGTATTATCGTGGATGGGAAAAAGAAACACCCTATGCGGAAATACTAGAGCGAAATTTTGAAAGAGATCAACTGCTGGGGTACACATTTAGTGGGCCCAATAAAGCTGATTTACGTATAAAAGTGAATAACACTCCTGTAGAGGACGTGCTTTCACGTGGTCAATTGAAGTTAATGATGTGTGCGCTTCGAGTAGCACAAGGGCAACATTTAACTCAGGTGACAGGAAAGCAATGCATCTACCTGATTGATGATTTTGCTTCTGAATTAGATAGTCAACGTCGAGAGCGTTTAGCTAAATGCTTAAAAGAGACGGGGGCTCAGGTTTTTGTAAGTTCTATTACAACGAATCAAGTTGCGGATATGCAAGATGATAGTTGCAGCATGTTCCATGTGGAACATGGCAAAATAGAACCATATAAAAGTAATGATAATTAATGAGAGAGTAACTCATGGCAGAAAATTACGATTCATCGAGTATTAAAGTACTGAAAGGTTTGGATGCAGTACGTAAGCGTCCAGGGATGTATATCGGCGATACAGATGATGGTACCGGTCTTCACCATATGGTCTTCGAAGTAGTAGATAACTCTATTGATGAAGCGTTAGCAGGTCATTGTAATGACATCATTGTTACGATTCATGAAGACAATTCAGTCTCTGTGAGTGATGATGGCCGTGGTATTCCGACGGAAATGCACCCTGAAGAAGGCGTTTCTGCTGCAGAAGTTATTATGACGGTATTGCATGCCGGTGGTAAATTTGATGATAACTCATACAAAGTTTCCGGTGGTCTTCACGGAGTAGGGGTTTCGGTTGTAAACGCCCTGTCTAAGAAAGTGGAACTTACCATTAACCGTATGGGTGAAACTCATGAGCAAAGTTACTCGCATGGTGAACCACAAGCGCCATTGGCTGTGACAGCTAAAACTGAAGAGACGGGTACAAAAATTCGTTTCTGGCCAAGTGAAGACACTTTTACTAATATCGAATTTCATTACGACATATTAGCTAAGCGCCTACGAGAACTCTCTTTTCTGAACTCTGGTGTATCAATCAAACTTTTTGATGAGCGTGTAGAAGATAAGATGGATCACTTTTGTTATGAAGGTGGAACAGAGGCATTTGTTGATTACCTGAATACCAATAAAACGCCAATTATCCAAAAAGTGTTCCATTTTGATTATGAACGTGAAGATGGTATTTCAGTTGAAGTAGCTATGCAGTGGAATGATGGCTATCAAGAAAATATTTACTGCTTTACCAATAATATTCCTCAACGTGATGGTGGAGCACACTTAGCTGGTTTTCGTTCAGCCCTGACTCGTACATTGAACAGTTTTATGGATAAAGAAGGTTTTTCTAAAAAAGCCAAGACATCCACATCTGGTGATGATGCTAGAGAAGGTTTA
>ASRM01000081.1_pt1 | contig 17679 bp, 11 predicted proteins | sample 693238 | NCBI WGS metagenome assembly ASRM01 (sample SAMN02169242, study PRJNA158439) | bioreactor metagenome | isolation source: day 74 sample from continuous culture bioreactor inoculated with sediment... | place: Germany: Bremen
AAGGATGGTGATCTTACCGCCATCCGATACCGCAGCCAGAGACTGAGCCATAAAACGGCCACCAAAATCTTTAAATGCCAGCGTTGGGCCATGGAAAAGTTCTAGCGCATATACGCCATCTTTAACAGACTTAATCGGTGCAGGGAATTGAAACGCATTTCCAACCAGCTCATTTACTTTTTCTTTTGAAAGTTCATCACCAATTAAAGCAGATAAGATCTTACTGCTGCGAGAAACAAAGTCTTCTGCAAGCAAAGCGTCAACGTTTTCAAACTTAGGCAGTTCTGATGGAAAAAATAGGCCTTGGTTACGACCTAACCCTTGGCGCACAGCTTGGCCAAAAGATACTTGTTCGTCATTTTCTTTGATGTTGTACAGCTTCATAGCTCACTTCCTGTTACTTTCGAACCTTGCTTGTCCAGACGGCAAACATGAACGAATCCTTCTTCATTTTGTATGTAATTTTGTTCTAACCAGCGAGAAACTCGCTCAGCGACATCTTTTTCTTTGCATATACTAAATAGCGTTGGGCCAGAACCGGAAATTCCCGTAGCTAAAGCGCCGGCAGATGAAGCATACTCTCTGGCTTCAGTAAAACCTGGCAATAGTTTCGCACGATATGGTTCAGCAATCACGTCTTTGATCAATTTGGCCGCTAATTCAGGCTGCCCTGAATGGCATGAGTGAATAAAGCCTGCTAAGTGGCGACCATGAGTAATCACGTCTTGACGACGATATTGAGATGGTAATATTTCTCGCGCTTCCGCAGTAGATACCTTTATACCCGGATAAGCCATTACCCAGTACCACTCATCAAAGCAAGGCACTTCCTGGCTGATGATGCCCAGCTCCTCCAGCATCAGCTGCAGCCCACCCAAATAACAGGGAGCGACATTATCGTAGTGGATACCGCCTGAAATTTTTCCTTCCATCTCACCCATCAGGGCTAACAACTCCATCTCATTGAGTGGCTGTTCATGGAATCGATTTAACGCATCTAACGCGGCAACAATTGAGCAAGCACTAGATCCCAAACCAGAACCAATTGGCATGTTCTTCTCTAATGTCATTTGCAACGGTTTAAGTGTTATGCGTTTTTTTGCCAGCTCACGCGCAAATACCACCCAGCAGTCATAAACGATGTTCTCTTTAGGCTCCGTTGGAAGCTTGCTGACAAAGTTACCCGCTGTTTTCAATTCGAATGCACTTTCACCCGATGTGACTAATACTCGGTCACCGAGAAGGGTTCCATCAATAGGCGATACCGCAGCACCAAGCACATCAAAGCCAACGCTCACATTACCTATAGAAGCAGGTGCGTATACCACAACACCCATATCCGATGAACTCATTGGTTATACTCCTAATTTCCAGCCTAATGTACGCATCACATCAGCAAATACACCGGCTGCTGTGACTTCTGTACCTGCGCCATAGCCACGTAATACAAGTGGGATTGGCTGATAGTAACGACTATAAAATGCTAATGCATTTTCACCATCTTTGATCTTGAACATTGGATCATTTTCATCCACTTCGGCCATGCGTACTTTACATAATCCGTTGTCGATCTCACCCACATAACGTAGCACTTTACCTTCCGCTGCGGCTTGTTTAGATCGCTCTAAGAAATACGCATCTGCTTCTGGTAAGCGAGTCATAAAATCATCTATTGATCCTGAGTCATCAAATCCCGGTGGTAGAGCCTGCTCTACTTTTACATCCTCTAACTCAAGTGTCATTCCAGCTTCACGCGCCAAAATTAGCAGTTTACGGGCTACGTCCATTCCAGAAAGATCGTCGCGAGGATCGGGCTCTGTAAAGCCATTGTCCTTCGCAATATTTGTCGCCTGACTCAATGTCATACCTTCATCTAACTTTCCAAAGATATAAGATAGGGAGCCGGACAAAATACCATTAAATTTCTCAAGTTCATCACCCGCAGAGATTAAGTTCTGTAGGTTCTCAATAACAGGTAGCCCAGCACCAACAGTTGTTTCATACATTAATTTACGACGAGAGTTCTGAGCGACTCGGCGAAGCTGATGGTAATACGCCATGCTCGCAGTGTTCGCTTTTTTGTTTGGTGTGACTACATGGAAGCCAGCACTAAGGAAATCAACATATTGCTCTGCAATAAATTCGCTAGATGTACAGTCAACTAGCACCGGGTTGATAATGTGGTTACGTTGAACCAAAGCAACTAATTTTGCCAGGCTAAACTCATCACTCACATTGCTCATTCTGTCTCGCCAGTTATCTAATGGCAGACCTTTACTGTCGAGCAATACTCCTTTGCTGTTTGCAAGACCACAAACGCGCAAAACGATGCCTTTTTCCGCCAACTTACTTTGCTGACGCTGAATTTGATCAACGAGCTCACCACCGACACCACCAACACCCACAACAAACAAATCGAGGAAGTGTTTAGAGTTAAACAAGTTTTCATGACACGCTTTAATGGCTTCAGAGACTTTATCCTCTGGGATCACAGCAGAAATTGCGCGCTCGGAAGAGCCCTGTGCAATGGCGACAATATTGACATTAACTTCTGCCAGAGACGAGAAGAATCGTGAAGCAACGCCTCGTGATGTACGCATACCATCACCGACCAAAGTGACAATCGAAACATCATCAGTGAAATCAACAGGCTCTAATAATCCATCTTTAAGTTCTAATTCGAATGCGTCACTGAGTATCTGCTCTGCTTTTAACTTATCTGCACTTTCTATACAGAAGCTAATACTGTATTCAGAAGAAGACTGAGTGATCAACACAATAGAAATTCCAGCCGAAGACATAGCACCAAATACTCGGCTTGCCATACCTACCATGCCTTTCATGCCAGGTCCGGACACGTTCACCATGGTCAATTCATTAAGGGTAGTAATACCTTTGATCTCGAGATTATCTTCACCAGTATCCTGTCCAATTAACGTTCCCGCCCCTTGAGGGTTAAAACTATTTTTGATCAGGCAAGGAATATGGAACTGAGCAATGGGAGCAATCGTTTTTGGATGCAACACTGAAGCGCCAAAGTAAGACAGTTCCATCGCTTCCTGATAACTTAATGATTTTAGCAACCTAGCATCATCAACCAAACGAGGATCGCAGTTATATACGCCGTCAACATCAGTCCAAATTTCACAGCAATCTGCACGCAAACACGCTGCCAACACCGCTGCGGAGTAATCTGAGCCATTGCGTCCAAGGGTAACAAGTTCTCCCTTGTTATTGCCTGCCGTAAAACCAGGCATAATGTTTACATGACCTTTAGGCAGTGGTTCTTTTTTAAAGTTAAGTGTAGAAGCATCTACATCCACCATAGCTTCTAAATGGTCACCAGAGGCGACTAAATACTTAACTGGGTCAATAAGGCTAGCTTCTTGACCTTTCGCTTGCAAAACGGCCTGCATAAGCTTAATGGAGATTCTCTCACCTTTACTGATGATTCTTGCATTTGCATTATTAGGGCACATGCCAAGAAGCGCGATGCCTTGTACATATTGACGAAGCTGAGCCAACGATACATCGACTTGCTCGTCAAAGGCCGTACCATCTAAATTTGGTAGTTCTGATTTGATATCAGAAAATAACTGACTAAATGAATTTTCTATTTCTGCGATTTGCAGATCCGCATCCCCATTGCGAAGCGCGCCTTCTATTACGGCCACAAGCTTATTTGTCGTTTTACCCGGTGCTGATAACACCACTGCTACTTCTTCCTGTTGAGCATTATTAGCAATGATATCCGCCGCTCTTAAAAAACGGTCCGCATCAGCTAATGATGAACCTCCAAACTTGAGTACTCGCATCCCTATCTCCAGTATATTTAAAGCTATAAAAAAAGGCCTGTATCTTCGTGGGATACAGGCCTTTTTTTGAAATTCTTTTTTTTCTCAGCAGCCCGCCCCAACATTGGTAATGTCGGTAATAATAATGGTGGTGGTCATCATTAAATGGCTTATCGCTGGCATCGTAATAAAACTCTATGTTCAGTGCATTTGTGTTCTCTGGTACATACGTTTACCGACTTTCAGTTGCAGAGTCAAACAAAAGTTCAATTTTTTTTTGCTTCAAGTCTAATTATTCAATAAAAATCATTATAGATTCTTTGTGGTTAACCTATTGATTCATATATGAGTTAAGTCTCACATACTGTTTTAAATAACCATTACTTCTATATAAAGAACGAAATGGAAGGATCCGTTTCTCTCATTTTGTGTTTTAATTAACAAACGAACAAAAAACTTAACAATAATTTAATTCGCCTTAATACATTAACCCGTGAACAAATCATAAGGAGTATACAGTGAGAAGCATTCTGTTCTTTACCCTTATTATATTCACATCAAATGCACTTGCAGAGCTACTTCCGGCTTTACCTGCTAGTATCAAAAGCTCTCCACATAAATTATTTATCTCTAGCCAAAATAATACTATCAATGAATTCGATACTTGGAAGATAGACAGTGGTTATGCTTATTCGGTCTTTGATTCTGTTGATATTTATGTGGGTGCCAGAGTGGATAACTCTTCTGAAACGTACAGTGAAAATGGATTCTTAAGTGGGGTGAGCTATAATCTCGGCGATAAATTTTCACTGAAAAGTACGCTACATACAAAACAAGAAGTGCAACAAAGTGGAACGTATACGAGATCATTTGGTGCAGAAGTATCCAGTAGAGTAAAAATACATGAAAACCTCGACTTGCATGCCACCCTTGATTACGAAGAGTGGCAACAAGGTTTTGAGTTTGGGTTAGGGTTTCGTTTTTAAAACCCTAGAGCCCTGATCTACAATGCTAATGCTTGATTAGAAAGTATTGTGCCGTTCCAATCTGCATAAATGTAATCTCCTGGATGAACTGTCTGTCTGTTCATTGTGAGACAGACATCTATTTCTCCAGCGCCTTTTTTCGCGGTTTTAAATGGGCAGGCCGCTAATGCTTTTATGCCTAAATCCATTTCAGATAAGGCTGCAACATCTCTGACAGCGCCATAAATAATGACGCCTTCCCAACCATTTTCAATAGCCAGAATAGCGAGTTCATCGCCTAATAGTGCTTTTTTACAGGAACCATTCCCGTCAACAAAAAGAACTTTACCTTTTCCATTTTGTGCCAAAACATCTCTTACCTTAGAGTTGTCATGGAAGCAACGTACTGTAACAATTTCACCCCAGAAGGCATACCTTTGCCCAAAGCTTTGAAGTGGAAAATCCAGCAAGGTCACTTGATCTTCATATTTATCACAGATATCTGGAAGTATATCGTTCATTTTTCCTCCTTGATTGTTCACAGCTATCCCTAAACATAGAAATAAGCTATGACTGATTTTTAATTCCGTATATAACTTTCTCTGCACTAATTTTTTATAATGACTCTATCCGAGAATTTTCCTATCTTCTCGATGTACTGATCTGCTTGATCAGCTCTGCAGGAAATTATGTATAGCTCTCCGTTACGAACAAAATAAATGGCGTTTTGATGATATTTTTTTACTAGTTGGATTGCTTCTATGGCGGGTAACTCTACAGCAAAGCTCTCTTCTAGCCAGATTTTTTTTTCATCACCAACCAAAATATCACAATATTTGTATTCTGAGATGTCATTGGCAAGTTGCTTGTTTTTCGCCTTATTTACCTCATCTAACGCTCTCTGCGAATAGGGGTTACAGGCGGTAATCACAGCAAAAGACTTATAGTCTAACCAGTTGTTTAAAAAGAAATAACTCTGCTTATACGCCAACCATAGTTTCGGCTTTATCTTCATAGCCTTATCCTGACAAAATACTTATTTACTATCTACATAAGTTATATTTCGACTCTTGATGTAAATCAACAAAGTGAAAAAAATTAACAAACTGTTATTGTTGCGATACGGTTAAGATAATAAAATCTGTCACAATTATGGCAAATTTGTAAAGAGACTCTCTGGGAGAGAATTTAGTCTCAAAACTAGGTAAATACCAAGGAAGGCGAACCTAATTTAAGTGTTGAACAATGTTTTTTGTTACATATCATCGCAAACACTTTACCCATATGTTATTTTTTGCCTAGAATTCTTTTAAACAAATTACAATTTCGTAACAATTTAGGTACCGCCGATGCAAACCCCGCAGATTCTTATTGTTGAAGATGAGCAAGTAACTCGTAATACACTGAAAAGTATTTTTGAAGCAGAAGGATACAATGTGTTCGAAGCGAGTGATGGAGAAGAAATGCACGATGTGCTTTCTGATCATCAAGTAAACTTAGTCATCATGGACATCAATCTACCAGGTAAAAATGGTCTATTACTCGCTCGTGAACTGAGAGAACAAGCAAATGTTGCGCTAATGTTCTTGACTGGCCGCGACAATGAAGTAGATAAAATTTTAGGCTTGGAAATTGGTGCAGATGATTACATTACTAAACCTTTTAATCCTAGAGAGCTAACCATTCGTGCTCGTAACCTGCTAACTCGTTCAATGAATGGCAATATCGCACCTGAAGAAAAACGCAGTGTAGAAAAGTATGAATTTAACGGCTGGATATTAGATATTAATAGCCGTTCTTTAGTTAGCCCTATTGGAGATAGCTACAAGCTTCCTCGCTCAGAGTTTAGAGCATTGCTACATTTCTGTGAAAACCCAGGAAAAATACAAACTCGTGCCGATCTTCTGAAAAAAATGACCGGGCGTGAACTTAAACCTCATGATCGTACAGTAGACGTAACGATTCGTCGTATTCGTAAGCACTTTGAGTCTATCACTGATACACCAGAGATCATCGCGACAATCCACGGTGAAGGTTATCGCTTCTGTGGTGACTTAGAAGACTAAGATAGTAAACTACGAATAACAGGCTATGAGTATTACTGATAGCCTGTTTTCTTTAGCCCCATAGCCCATAGCCATAGCCATAGCCCATATTATCTATCTGCTAACCACGCTTTCAATACCTCGATATCATTCTGATATTCATTTTTGATCTCTTCAACCCAATCTTCTATATTTTCCCACCAAGCGGGCATTTGTGGCGACTGAGCTTTTTGAGCGACTCTCTGGATATGCTGTAACCCTATAGAACCAGCTGCACCCTTTATTTTATGAGCTTCCGATACAATTCCGTCCTGATCTTTAGCCGTCATATTTGAATCAAGCACGTCAATATAACTAGGCATCATCTCTTCAAACATTTGAATACTGTCTAGGACCGGCTTAGCACCGACGATATCAACATATGATTCAAGCATTTCAAGGTCAAGTATCTTTGAAGTCACTTCTTTAGCCACTGAAGCTTCTACCGTTATATTTGTTTGATTCTCCATAACAACTTCCTTATTCAGACATTTTTTCTCAATTACTTTTTGAATCGCTTTAACAGACAACGGTTTACTTAATGCGTCATCCATTCCCTTTCTAATGTAATCTTTTTTATCTTTCATCACATTAGCGGTTAAGGCGACTAAAGGTGGTAAGTGAGCATAGTTAGCCCGGTAATGTTCAGCGATATCAAATCCCGTCATATCCGGCAATTGAATGTCGAGTAGAACTAAATCAAAATCGTCGGGATTAAACTTCTCAATAGCCTCCTCTCCATTCATAGCAGTGGTCACGGTATGACCTAAGGTCTCTAGAAGTGATTTGGCCACTGTAATATTGAGTTCAATGTCCTCCACCATAAAAATACGCTGACTGGCTTGTTGTTTTGGTGCACATTTTACTTGCGCTGGCGCATCAATCACTGGAACACGAATATGGATAGTAAATACACTTCCAAAGCCTTCTTCGCTACTTACGAAAATATCACCATTCATCATTTTGATCAGCTGCCGAGAAACAGCTAACCCGATACCTGTCCCAACTGCGTGTAGGTTATCTTTTCCGGATTTCACCTGATAATACATAGCAAAAATTTTATCCAGCTCTTGCTCTGGAATGCCAATACCGGTGTCTTCCACTTCAAAAGTAATATCCGCCATGCCATGCTCAACTTCAGCACTGACACTCATGATGACACTACCCTCTTTAGTAAATTTGGTCGCATTACCAATTAGGTTCCATAACACTTGTCTTAACCTGGTAACATCAACTTCAATCATGCTAGGAAAGTCAGTTAACCTTTCTAAATCAAAGCGTAAACTTTTTTGCTCCGCCATAAGCCCGGAGATACTCTCCATTTCAGAGATGAAGTCTTCAAAGTTAATAGCCTTCGGTAATAACTCTAGCTTTCGTCTGTCAAACTTATCCATATCAATAATATCGTTAAAAATATTACCTAATGTAATGGCGCTGACATTAATGGTTTGCAGTTGTTGGCGCTGCTCCTCGGTCAATTGTGTATCCAGAAGCATCCTGCTTAGCCCAACAATGCCATTTAAAGGCGTACGCAGTTCATGGCTAACAGTAGAGACAAAGGTGGTTTTATCACGACTGGCTTTCTCTAAAGCGTCTTGATATTTCTTACGTTCAGTAATGTCCCGCCCATAACCAACCAAACCTAAGTGACGCCCTTCCTTGCTATAAAAAGGCACCTTACGCAATTCAAAATACACTTTTTTCCCGTCAGGGTATTCCAGCCACTGCTCGTAAGTAAGCGCTTCATTGTTTTTAAACACTTTTTGGTCGGTTTCGACTATCTGCGTCGCCACCTCTTTGCTATATACATCCCAAGGCGTTAATCCAACAAGTTCAGCTTCTGTTTTTCCGGTAAGATCTTCTATCGCTTTGTTACAACCAGAAAATTGCCCATCTTCATTCCGGTAATAAATCAGATCAGGGGATGCATCAATGAAAGAACGAAGCAAAGCAGTTCTTTCCGACAACTCAAGCTGAGTACTTTCTCGTTGATAGACCTCATTCTCTAAGTCTTTCATTGCCTCTTCACGAGCGTCTTCTGCTTTTTGTCTATCTTCTATCTCCTGATTCAATTTTATGATGTTCTGTTGGAGTTGATTATTAAGCTCCTGATCCCGCTCTCGCATATACTTAAGCTTAGCGACAAGCTTAGAAAGACGTTGACGAGACTCTTCCAGTTGATCGACAACGACAGAAAGAAAATAAACAGCCCAAGGAGTAATGAGTAAGCCAAAAAATACCGAACGAATTATATCGATATCATCAACATTTCCTTGTAAACCAAGAGTAATTCCGACTTGTACGAATACCGCTAGCGCGACAATAGCTAAAGCCAATAAAATTGAAAATCTGAGGATCCCTAATTTAACCAATAGATCCACATAATATTGCGCTAAACTTTTGATTGGTTTCATTTACTGCTCCGTGCTTGAGAGAGTGCACATTCTAATTTCTAAAATGTAAATTCGTAAATCACATCTTATTGATAGTAATACTGTGTTCGGTTTCGACCAGACTTTTTCGCCGCATAAAGTGCACTATCAGCATGAGCGATTATTTGTTCAATGGTATCGCCGAACATTGGTACATACGAAGCAACGCCCAAGCTCACTGTAAGATGCTCACTGACATTAGAGAAACCGTGTTCTATCGCCAAGTCATGGATAACTTGGTGCACATTATTAGCGATAATTTTAGCGCCATTATGATCGGTATTCGGCAAAATAAAGGCAAACTCTTCGCCACCATATCGGGCAACGCAATCAGATGAACGGGTGAGTACATTGGTAAAGGCCTGAGCAACCTCCACCAGCGCCTGATCTCCTTTTAAGTGGCCGTAATTGTCGTTATAATCTTTAAAAAAATCAATATCACATAGCATAACCGTCAACGCCGTTTTCTGCCTTCTGTGTAGGTTCCACATGGTTTCTAACTGTTCATCAAACCGCCTTCTGTTTGCTACCTGAGTTAAACCATCCAAAAAGCTTAGCCGCTCTAACTGTTCGTTCATTTCTTCCAGTTTCATTTCGGCTACATAGCGTTCAGTTACATCCCTGGCCAAGAGCAAAATACCATTCACCCCAGACGATGGATCTTTATAAGGTGACTTCACAACATCAAACCACTTGTGTTTACCGTTCTCATCAATTATTTCGTCAATATGACGAAGAGATATGCCTTGTCTCAGCACTTGATGATCCGTGTCCGCAAAACGATCAGCTAATCGGGCAGGAAGAACGTCTCGTAAGTATTTACCCACCAATTGTTCTGGCTCCATATCAAGCCCTATTGATTCAACATAGGCTTGATTACAGGCTTCATAAATAAAATTCTCGTTGAATAGAGCAATGACATCGGGTGAAGACTCTAGGATGGATTGAAGGATAATTTCACGCTGAGCTAACGCGATCTCTGTCCCTTTCCGTTTATCCATTTCATCACGTAAATTTTGCTGCATTTTAAACCAGTCGGTGACATCGTGGCTGATACCAAGCGTTCCTAAAGTATCTCCATCAGATGACAGTAAAGGCGTTTGTGATGTTTCAAGTAAACAACTTCGGCCCTGAGGATCTGTTGTCCATCGTCTCTGATTACTCCGGCTTTGCATCACGCCTTTAACAGTCACACTTCCTTCTTCAAAACGGTGATTCCAAAAATGGTCAAAAGCTCTGTTGGTATCTAAAATTTTCCCGTTGTTATCCTTTATGTAAATGAGTTCAGACAGCGAGTCAAAGGCGGTACGGGCAATTCTCAATGACGCTTTTACTTGCTCACCTTCATTTACAGGTTCTTTATATTCGGTAACATATACCATCCAGGCTCGTCGATTATTATATCTAGTTTTTCTTCCGGTCAATTCAACCTTAATAGTTTGGGACTCTGAAATAGCCCAAGACTGAAGAATATTTTTAAAATATAAGCCGCTCACCTGTTTTAAACCGTTCAAAAAAGTATCTGTATCCATTGCCAATGGAAATAGATGACTTTTCCCTACCAGACGAATACCCAACAACTGCATAGCAGGTCTGTTCGACAGTAAAAGCTCCCCACTAGCTTCATCAATAACCAACATAGCGAGAGGAGAGTCTTGCAATAAAAGATTTAACTTACTCTGGTAGTTATATTTGAGCAAAAACATCCAAAATAGAGCGACAATAACCACAAGGAAATAGAGACCCGAAGGGTAAAACCAAACTGACAACTGATAAAGCAGGTTATCCATCATTGCACTCATTACTCCTCCCTATTTAATTAATAAATGTATCATATGATTCCACTTGAGTCAGATGGTGACTTCTTATTTGTAATCACAAAATTAAAATGATTCGATTTATTTAGAAATAGGTACATTGAACCTAACTGACTAATCTCAGCTCAGGTTTCTCATAATAGAATGGTTGATCAATCAATGACCCCTGTGCGCCATCTTTATCTAATGCTTTTCCAATTTCAGTCATGGCTAACCATCGGTTTTCACACCATAGTGGGGATAGGAGTGTTGGACGACGTGCAGCTGCAGATACCCGGTGATATACCACTTCTGGTGGTGTCATGCGGATCAGCTCACTCGCTACACTGACATACTCGGCCAATTCAGGGGCATCAAGCCTCCCTGCTCGCCACGCTTTGGCCATTGTACTGCCTTCAACGATATGTAACGCATGCAGTTTTATGCCATCAGTACCAACTTCAAGTACTTTTTTCATCGTCTCCGTGTAGTCTTTTCGGTTTTCTTTCGGTAAACCAATAATTAAATGCGTGCACACTTTAATACCTAGCGCTCGCGCCTTTTTTGTAATTTCTGCATAGCATTCAAAGTCATGTCCACGATTAATTCGCTTCAATGTTTGGTTACTTGCCGTTTGCAGTCCAAGCTCCAACCATATTTCGTAGCCTTGCTTTACATAATCAGAAAGAAGATCTAATACAGCTTGTGGAACACAATCAGGTCGGGTGCCTACACATAACCCCACTATATCTGCTGCTTTAAGGGCCTCTTCATACATATTTTTCAACGTTTGTACTTCGGCATAAGTACTCGTATATGCCTGAAAGTATGCGAGGTATCGTTTTGCTCTGTGTACTTCCCCTGCTCTATCAGTCAGCTGTTCTAAAATACTCTGCTTTTGGGTCTTTTCATCAGAGAAAGAAGCCACATTACAAAATGTACAGCCTCCTCTTCCAATTGTTCCATCTCGATTAGGGCAGCTAAACCCCCCGTGTAAAGTCAGTTTATGGACCTTTTCACCATAGCGACGCTGCAGATCCTGTCCCAGCGTATTGACTAACTCATGTAACTGCATGTTTATTTAATACCAGCTTGTTGAAAATGAAAATTAATTACATCTATGAAAAATAATGCCAACGAATTATACGAACAGGATCTGAATTTTGTACTATTAAATATCAATAAAAATGCGCAAAAATCGACTGTAGAACAGCTAAAATCGGCTTTTTATGTATTTGTTATTCATAACCTTAATAAAAAAAACCAAATCTATATCAACTTTTCAATGGAATTAAGCTACACAAAATTGTAGGATACCTGAACGTTCGCATATTAAATCCTAAAAAAATGGACAGGCTAAAATGCGAAATAATCTGTGACAATCCGAGCTCACCTATATAAACCACTAGAAAGTGGCCAAGTAACAACGGATTTCACTAAGGATATGTTTTTTTCACATAAGAAATTTCCTGTGAAGAACAGAATGGACTCAAACTCATCACACTTGATGAGTTATGAACGGACAAATATTAAAAAAAAAACAGGAACCAATTGCCCTAGGCATATTGCGCCTGAAATTCAATTGGAAGGATGTATCTATGGTAGATAGAGAGCAGAATGCACAGGGTTTATATACTCCTGAGCTAGAGCATGACGCTTGTGGTATCGGTTTTGTTGCTCACCTTAAAAACCGTAAATCTCACGATGTTGTGACACAGGCATTAGATATGCTGGCACGTATGGAACACCGTGGTGGTCAAGGTTGCGATCCCTGTAGTGGTGACGGTGCCGGTATTCTTTTACAGAAACCACATGAGTTTTTATTAGAAGAGTCAGTAAAGCTCGGTATTAAGTTACCTTCTTTTGACAAATATGGTGTTGGCGTTGTTCTGTTTCCGAAAGATGAACATAAACGACAACAGTGCCGAGATATTCTAGAACGCAATGCACGTCGCCTTGATTTAGAAATAATTGGCTACCGTGTAATGCCTACTGACAACTCCATGATTGGTGTTGATCCACTCAGTACTGAACCTCAGTTTGAGCATGTATTTGTTTCTGGCGGCCCGGGAACAACACCTGAAGAGTTAGAGCGTAAACTTTATGTATTACGAAACTATACTGTTCGTGTTTGTCTGGAAAGTGTTTCTAATATTGGTGATGACTTCTATATTAACTCCATGTCTTACAAGACACTGGTTTATAAAGGTCAGCTAACCACTGAGCAAGTACCTCAGTACTTCCTGGATCTGCAAAATCCGACAATGGTGACAGCACTCGCTCTGGTTCACTCTCGTTTCTCTACCAATACATTCCCAAGATGGCGCTTAGCGCAACCTTTCCGTTATATTGCTCACAACGGTGAAATTAACACCGTTCGTGGTAATCTCAACTGGATGAAAGCCCGTGAAGCGATTCTGCACTCAGAGCTATTCACGCAAGCTGAAATCGATATGCTTCTTCCAATCTGCCAGGAAGGAAGCTCAGATTCATCAAACTTCGATATGGCTTTAGAGCTGTTAGTTCTTGCTGGTCGTAGTTTACCGCACGCACTCATGATGATGATTCCTGAAGCGTGGCAAGAAAACAAAAATATGGACCCAGATCGTCGTGCGTTCTATCAATATCACGCGAATGTGATGGAACCATGGGATGGCCCTGCATCAGTCTGTTTTACTGACGGTGTACAAGTAGGGGCAACGCTAGACCGTAATGGTTTACGTCCATCTCGCTACACAGTAACCAAAGATGACTTCCTCGTCATGGCCTCAGAATCAGGTGTTGTTGAAATTGCGCCTGAAAATGTTGAGTATCATGGTCGTTTGCAACCAGGTCGTATCTTTGTCGCTGATCTTGAAGAAGGCCGCATCATTTCTGATGAAGAAGTGAAAGATGGTATTGCTAGTGCTCAGCCTTATAAGCAATGGGTTAAAAACAACCTGTTAAGCCTGAAAAAACTGCCTGAAGCAGACAATATGCACCATCAGCCTTCTGCAGAGCGTTTATTGCATAATCAGCAAGCTTTCGGTATTTCTTCAGAAGAAGTTAACGAGATTGTGGTTCCAATGGCAAAAGAAGCCAAAGAACCATTAGGTGCAATGGGCGCAGACTGGCCTCTGGCGGTTCTGTCTCATCAGTCTCAGCATCTATCTAACTACTTTAAACAACTTTTTGCTCAGGTAACTAACCCACCGATCGACCCGATCCGTGAGCGTATGGTTATGTCCCTAAACACCTATTTAGGTAAAGACCAGAATTTACTTTCTGAATCGCCAGAGCATTGCCAAAAAGTTGAACTCGATTCTCCAGTGCTTTCTAACTCTGAGTTAGAAAAATTGCGTGCAATCGATAATGAACACCTTCAAGCAAAAACACTGGATATTGTATTCCGCGCCAGTGAAGAAGAAGGCAAATTAGAGCGTGCTATTAAACGTGTTTGTCAATATGCAGAGGACGCCGTTGTCGATGGTTACTCTATTATCCTTTTGACTGACCGTGCCATTAACTCAAACCATGCGGCAATTCCAGCAATGCTTGCTGTGGGGGCTGTTCATCATCACCTAATCCGTAAAGGACTTCGTGCTAAGTGTGACATCGTTATAGAGACAGGTGACGCGCGTGAAACTCATCATTTCGCCACGCTTATTGGTTATGGTGCAAACGCAGTTAACCCATACCTAGTGATGGAAACCATTGTTGATCTTCAAAAGAAGAAAAAGTTAGATCCAGAAACCCCTTCCGAAGAGTTATTCAATAACTATCGTAAAGGCGTTAATGGCGGACTTCTGAAGATATTTTCTAAAATGGGTATTTCCACACTTCAGTCTTACCATGGCGCACAAATCTTTGAAGCTCTGGGTATTAGTAAATCTGTTGTTGATAAATACTTCACGGGTACGGTTACCCGTATTCAAGGCCTAAGCATTGATGACATTGCTAAAGAAGTATTAATTCGCCATCGTGTTGGCTACCCGACACGAGAAATCCCAATTCAGATGCTGGATGTCGGTGGCGTTTACCAGTGGAAACAACGTGGTGAGAAACACCTGTTTAACCCTGAAACAATTTCATTGCTACAGCAATCTACGCGTAATAAAGATTTCTCTCAGTTTAAGCAGTACGCTAATACTGTTGATGCTCAAGGTGATGACGCAGCAACGCTACGTAGCCAGCTTGAGTTTGTGAAAAATCCAGCGGGCTCTATTCCACTCGAAGAAGTAGAATCTGTTGATAGCATCTTGAAACGCTTTGCTACAGGTGCGATGAGCTTCGGTTCTATCTCTTATGAAGCGCACTCAACACTTGCTGTTGCCATGAACCGTATTGGAGCAAAATCTAACTCCGGTGAAGGTGGTGAAGATCCTACTCGCTTCGAGAAGAAAGAAAATGGTGATTGGGAACGCTCTGCAATTAAGCAGGTTGCATCCGGCCGTTTTGGTGTGACTTCTTACTACCTGACCAACTCTGATGAAATTCAGATCAAGATGGCTCAAGGCGCTAAACCAGGTGAAGGCGGACAGCTTCCGGGTGACAAAGTCGATGACTGGATTGGCGCAACTCGTCACTCAACTCCGGGTGTTGGTCTGATATCACCACCACCGCATCACGATATCTATTCTATCGAGGATTTGGCTCAGCTAATCTACGACTTGAAGAATGCAAACCGTAATGGCCGAGTTAACGTTAAGCTGGTTTCCGAAGCTGGTGTTGGTACTATCGCATCAGGTGTTGCCAAAGCTAAAGCGGATGTTGTTCTTATTGCCGGTTTTGACGGCGGTACAGGCGCATCTCCTATTTCGTCTATTCGTCATACTGGCCTTCCTTGGGAGCTTGGTTTGGCAGAGACGCATCAAACACTACTGAAAAACGGCCTGCGTAACCGTATCGTTGTTCAGTCAGATGGTCAGATGAAAACACCTCGTGATTTAGCTGTAGCAACACTGCTTGGCGCAGAGGAATGGGGCGTTGCAACAGCAGCTCTCGTCGTTGAAGGTTGTATTATGATGCGTAAGTGTCATAAAAACACCTGTCCAGTGGGCATCGCTACACAAAACAAAACACTTCGTGAACGCTTTGACGGTCGCGTAGAAGACGTAGTCACGTTCTTCCAATACATGGCAGAAGGTCTGCGTGAAATCATGGCAGAGCTGGGTTACCGCTCAATTCAAGACATGGTTGGTCAATCACACAAGCTTAAAGTTCGTGACGATGTTCAACATTGGAAATACAAAAACCTAGACCTTTCACCAGTGCTATATATAGAACCTGCACGTGAGTCTGACGGCATATACAACCAAATTGAACAAAACCACCAGCTAGAAAACGTCATTGACCGAAAACTAATTAAGATAGCGAAACCTGCTATTGAAAAAGGTGAAGAAGTCTTTGCTGAACTGCCAATTATCAATACTGACCGTTCAACGGGCACCATGCTGTCGAATGAAATTTCGAAAGTATATAAAGATCAAGGCCTGCCAAAAGAGATGAATGTGAAATTCACTGGCTCTGCTGGTCAATCTTTTGGTGCCTTCCTTGCTAAAGGTGTCAAGTTTGAAGTAGAAGGCAATGCAAATGACTACTGGGGTAAAGGGCTTTCCGGCGGAAAACTGGTACTTTATCCAAATACCGCATCTTCGATTGTTGCTGAAAACAACATCGTCGTTGGTAACGTCTGCTTTTACGGTGCAACCTCTGGTGAGTCTTATATTAGAGGCTTGGCAGGAGAAAGGTTCTGTGTACGTAACTCAGGTGCGAAAGTCGTTGTTGAAGGTGTGGGTGACCATGGCTGTGAATACATGACTGGTGGTATTGCCGTAATCCTTGGCTCTACTGGTCGTAACTTTGCTGCGGGTATGAGTGGCGGCACCGCTTATGTTTGGGATAAAGAAGGTGATTTTGAAACCAAACTCAACCCTGAACTGGTCGACTTAGACCCAATCGAGCAAGAAGATAAAACACTGCTTCGTGAAATGCTGCTAAATCATGTGGAATTCACAGGAAGTACAGTAGCTAAAGCTTTCCTTGATGAATTTGAAGCGAGTCTTGAACAGATGGTTAAGGTAATGCCTCGCGACTACAAAGCGGTACTTCAGGCAAATAAAGCGAAAGCACAAGCAGAACACACGGAAGAGTTGGAGGCAGTATAATGGGTAAGCCTACTGGATTTTTAGAACATGGTCGTGAACTGCCAAAGAAGATCGATCCTAGTGTTCGTATACAAGATAATAAAGAATTTGTACTGAACACAGAGTTTGGTAATAAAATTAACGAACAAGCTTCTCGTTGTATGGATTGTGGCGTGCCGTTTTGTCATAGCGGCTGCCCGATTGGCAACATTATTCCTGAGTTTAACGATGCTGTATATCGTGATAGCTGGGAAGAAGCGTGGCATATTCTGAGCAGTACAAATAATTTTCCTGAATTTACGGGGCGGGTTTGTCCTTCCCCTTGTGAAACTTCCTGCGTTCTTGGTATTAACCAAGACCCAATCACTATCTGTAATATCGAGAAAACGATAGTAGAAACAGCTTATCGTGAAGGGTATGCGAAGCCTAAGAAGCCTCGCATCCGTTCTGGAAAGACCATCGCTATTATCGGTTCAGGTCCTG
>ASRM01000082.1_pt1 | contig 17636 bp, 16 predicted proteins | sample 693238 | NCBI WGS metagenome assembly ASRM01 (sample SAMN02169242, study PRJNA158439) | bioreactor metagenome | isolation source: day 74 sample from continuous culture bioreactor inoculated with sediment... | place: Germany: Bremen
TGGTGAGGGGTACCATAATTTTCATCATATCTTTGAAAGTGATTACCGAAACGGGATCCGTTGGTGGCAGTATGATCCAACCAAATGGTTGATTAAATGTTGTGCTTGGTTAGGTCTCGCAAAATCACTACGAGTGACACCTAAAATACGAATTGAAAAAGCTAAAGCGTTAGCATTACTAAGTAAAGCGACGATAAATGTGGAATCAATGCCAAATAGGCAGCAGTTGGCTTCTCGTCTTCAAGAAGAATTTGATTTATTGGTTGCAACCATGAGTGATTATTATGAATTTAAGAAGAAACTCATAGAAGGTAAAAAAGAAACGATTGTGAAACGTTATGAGCACTCTTTAGTAAGAACGGAATATGAGCAGATCAAGATTCGGTTTTATCAACAACGAGATTCTTGGAATCATTTAGTAAAACAGTATGCGTAGCCATAGGCTTTATAAAAAAACCAGCATATAGAATATGCTGGTTTTTTTTCGTTTAGTTTTTACTTTAAGATAATGAAAAATTAACTCAAGGCAAAAGCGATGTTATGTTCGGTCTGCTAAGTAGGAAGCGTAATCTGGAATTTCAATGACCACTTCGTCTTCAAGTAGTTTGGACTCAAATAAGAACTTTGCTGATGAACGATTGGTTGCGATTGGAATGTTCCATACGCTTGCAATGCGTAATAGAGCTTTTACGTCTGGGTCATGAGGAACTGCATTTAATGGATCCCAGAAGAAGATCATCATATCGATTTTACCTTCCGCAATAAGTGCGCCAATTTGTTGATCTCCCCCCATAGGGCCACTGATCATACTTTTAATGGCTAGCCCTGTCTCTTTGCTCAGCATTGAACCAGTTGTTCCTGTGGCATACAGGAAGTGCTTTTGTAGTTTTTCTTTATTTTCTACAACCCAACGTAAAAGTTCAGGTTTGTAGTGATCGTGAGCAACTAAAGCAATATGTTTGTGAGCAGGAATGGTTCTGGTGGTTATTTTCATTATGTAATCCGTTTATTTATAAATCTTATCTATCTGGAACAACACACTTATACCCAGCCAACTTTCTTTTTATTCAGTACCAACACTAAAAATAGGCCTGAAGTTAGAGGGAGACAACGATTGTTCTATGATGGTTCTATCTAATGAGTCTGGAGTTAATGGTTCAATTATTGGCGACAACTGTTTGTTATAGCTATTACCTTGTAAATAACTACTGGCTTGTTGTATTGAAAGCTTTCCTTGCAAAGCCATTTTATCTGTTGGCGCAAATAGTACTTTATTTCGTAAAATACCACGATAAACACCGTGGCTTAAATAGGTAGAAATCAATCCAATGTCACGATTCTTAAGAGAAACACGAGTTTCACTTATGGCAGCCTCGATCGCAACGGCACTACCGACAATGTAATCAATGTTAGGGACTTCAAAAACTTCTTGGATTAAGTTTCTCTGTAGTTCCTTATCGTTATCCGCCCAAAATGTACGCATAATCACCACATCCGAGTTTTCGATGGCATCGTAAAAGCCTTGGGTCGACGGTTTGGTGCCTCCGCTGGTCTTTGGACCCGGAAGCCAAGCGACTCTGACAGTGCCTGAATTTGTCGGGTGTTTTTTTGCTAAATATTCGCCTGCGTAGTATCCCATCCAATACCAATCAACACCGACTTGACCCGCAAAGTTTTCGCGATCAGCCTCGCCGATAATCAAATTATTTACGGTAGAGAATAATGGAATATTCCCAACCAACTCTGGCAATTTGTTCAGGTAGGCGTCTGGAGATACAGTCCCTAAAATAATGGCATCAGCGCCCCATAACCGACAGTCTATTAGTTGCTGTTTTTGTTTGTTGATATTTGGATAGCCGCCTGATTCATACACCTTCAAATGTAAACCCTGTTCTTCAGCTTCTTTTACCATGCCATAGTTAACTGAAATCCAGTATGAATCTTTCAGGTGTGGGTAGATGGCGCAAACTTTTTGCGAAGCAATGGCCTGATTAGGAAAAACCACAAATATGGAGATGAAGATGGGTAATATAAAAGTTACATGTTTTAGGTATAACATCTGCTTATAGGCTATTGCGAATCACTAGATAAAATATATCCTATTCAGTTAAAGTTAAGAAGTATTCATTTCAAGGTTTCATTATGTTGTTGGCATCAGCCAGTATAGGCAGAAAGCTTCTCTTATCATTCGCTTCTATGGCAGGGCTGTTAATTCTAGCTGTCGCTATAGGCACATCCGGTTTTTCTTTTGTCGCGCAGACGGAAAGAAAAGTTGTAGATACCGCTATGCCCGCTATGATTCAGGCGCGAGAAGTATCGGAACATAGCGCTCGTATCCTATCATCAGTCCGTATTTTGGCCGACGCTAAGACCGAATTAGGCCGGCAACAGGCTGGCCAGAAAATGGTAGAAGAGCTGGGAATGCTATTAAATAATATTAAACAATTAGGCGACAAGCCGTTTGATATTCGAGTATTAGATAGATTAGAAATAACAGTTCAAAACGTCATTGATACCATAGCTGAACTAGGTGTAGCTGTAGAACGGAAGTTGTACCTCGCTGAAGAGATATCAGGGCAAGTTGATGAAATGCGCTTGTTGGGTGATGAGTTGGAAAGTTTGACCCGAACACAGGTATTAAATACCAGTACAATTACCGTTGCAAACGTTACTCATATTTACGATTTGGTAGATAAGGCAAACAAAGAGCAGGTTTATATTGCATTAGATAATTTAATTGAAGTGGATTTGGACTTGGCAGAACGTCTCCATGAATTACATTTACTCGCATTTCGAATGCTTAATCAAATAGAAGAATCTAAGACTGTAACTGATTTTGAACGCATTCAGCTGCTTGGTTCTGAATTTAACTCCAACTTACAAATAATGAAACGCAGAACGTTGTCGGTTGAAGACCCCACTCGGTCAGAACAGATGAAAGACTTATTACAAAAACTGGAGGTTAGACGCCAAGTTTTTGAACTTATCTTACAGCGCTATAAGAATGCTGAATCTGTTGAGATTTTAAAGAGATTGAGCCTGACTCAGTTTTCTGAATTGAACACAACGGTCAGTTTATTAGTTGATGAATCTAATTCTGCAACAGCAGCTGCAGTCGAGGACGTTAATCAGACGCTCATATACGCAAAATGGTCATTGGTGGGACTCTCTTTGCTGGGTTTAATCGCTGTAAGTTTTATATTATGGAATGTAGTTTATTTGTCCGTTATTAAAAAACTTCACGAATACTCAGACGCCATACGTTCCGTTGCTCGTGGTCAACTGGACTTTGCGTTGAATATAAAAGGTAAAGACGAGTTGGCTGAAATGGGGCGTGCGATTGCAACGGCGCGTGATACTGCGGAGCAACTTCAGATAGTCGCACGCAGTGAAGCTATTGCAAAAAATGAGTTAGAAGAGCATAAGGACCATTTAGAAGAAACCGTAACGCAACGTACTACGCAGCTCAGGAATGCAAATGAACGCTTAAATCAGGAAGTGCAAAAGCATGCTTTAGCCAGAGTAGAAGCAGAGCAGGCTAACCGTGCTAAAACGGCCTTTTTATCGACAATGAGTCATGAAATTCGTACACCAATGAATGGTGTGCTTGGAACAGCAACCCTGCTGAAATCAACCAGCTTAAATACGCAGCAAAACTACTATGTTGATGTCATTAATCGAAGTGGTAGTGCGCTATTGGATATTCTTAATGACGTATTAGATTATTCCAAAATTGAAGCGGGTAGGTTGGAAATTCGCGAAGATGTATTTAGCCTTTCTGACGTTGCCATTGGTGTTTTTCAACTTATGGAAAGCCGAGCTATCGAAAAAGGACTCGGCTTTTACAAGCATATTGAAAGTGATATTTCCGGTCATTGGTTAGGGGATGCGACGCGGATAAGTCAGGTATTAAATAATTTGATCGGCAATGCCATCAAATTTACTGCTAGTGGTGATGTAGAGCTATATATTAGCCTGGACCCTACCATAGAAGGCAACATTATTTTTGAAATTAGTGATACGGGAATTGGAATTAGCAATGATGAGAAGCGGATCTTGTTTGATGCCTTTTCTCAGGTTGGTAGTGAACATGCAAAACTTGGTGGAACCGGATTAGGACTGGCTATCAGTAAAAAAATAGTTATCGCTCTTCGAGGTATTATTGATGTTGACTCTGAGCCTGGTAAAGGCAGCCGATTTTGGTTTTCTATCCCGTTAGAAAGAACAGATAAAGTCATCAGTAAGCCAAGTAAAAAAGAGACGCAAAATCATTTGAAAGCCAAGCTGCTCATGGTTGAAGATAATCCAGTGAACTGTCTGGTTGCAGAAGGGCTATTAACGAATGCCGGACATCAGGTTGTTATTGCAGAAAATGGCGCTAAAGCGGAAGCGCTGTTTAAACAACATGAATTTGATTTGGCATTGCTTGATATCAACCTGCCAGATTGTAATGGGGTAGAGTTACTAGCAAAATTAAGGTCTTTAGAGTCCGAATTACGACCTGAACAGCACCCGATACCAATGGTGGCAGTTTCGGCTCATGTGTTCAATGAAGAAGTTAAAGAGTATCTCGGGGCAGGTTTTGATGCCTACCTTCCTAAGCCAATTAATAAGCAGAACTTGATTGATTTAGTACAACTTTCAATCGAAGGGCGGAAACTGATACTGCCTCAAGTGGAACCGATAACAGAGTCAGACAATAAGTTAGTTGACCTGACGATCGTAGAAGAAGATAGAGAAGTTCTTGGCGATATCAAGATTAATGAACTGATACGGCTGTTTGATGTGAGTTCTACTGAGATTTTGCTTCAGTTGGAAACGGCGAGTATCGAGAAACAATCGGCTCAAATTAAACAGTTGGCTCATAAATTGAAGGGAGCAGCGGGTACCATGGGCATGACTTTAGTTCATCGTCTCTGTTTTGAAATAGAAGCGGGAGATGATCCATTAACTAAGTATTTGGAACTGAGAACCCAATTAGAGGAAAGTGTCATTAATTCAATTGATCAAGTAACTGATGCGATGAGGCGTTAATACAAGGTAATGGCTTCTAGGTTAATCGAGGCCTCGAACACGGCCTCTCAATACCTTTTTTTTACCATTTTGGGTCTTTCCATCCACTCGTTTTCTTTGTGAAGATTTAGTTGGTTTGGTTGGGCGTCGCGTCTTTTCTATCTTTGATACCGATTGTATTAGTGTTTGAAGGCGAAACAATGCGTCATCACGATTTTTCTCTTGGGTCCTGTATTGCTGTGCTTTTATAACGATAATCCCATCTTTGGTAATTCGCTGGTCATTCAGTTTAAGCAACCTCTCTTTGTAAAAGTCGGGCAATGTGGAGTGATTAATATCAAACCGGAGATGAATAGCACTAGACACTTTATTCACATTTTGGCCCCCGGCTCCTTGGGAGCGAATCGCGGTTAGCTGGATTTCCCAATCCGCTAGCTCTACGCTATTTGAAATCTTTAACATGTTGATCCTTCTAATATATGGCCAAATAATTTTACGATTGAAACCTGCAAGTTTTAATCGTTTGGGTATATGATGTTTTCAGTCGTAGATTCTACAGGAAAAACAGATGAAATTTGATCTATCAAATTACCAGGCCGTAATATTTGATATGGATGGGACGCTTATTGATACGATGCCTGCACATCTTGAGGCGTGGAGGAAAACAGCAGAGCATTTTGATGCGCCTTTTGATAATACATGGATACATAGTATGGGTGGAAAACCCAGCTTTAAAATTGCTGAAGAAATTAATCGACGATATGAACTGAGTTTAGACCCTCATGCTGTTGCTCAATATAAAATGACGAATTTTGCACTGCTAGAGAAAAAAGGCGAGATAATTCCACACACATTTGAACTTCTAAAATCTATTTTCGGAAAGATGAAAATAGCATTAGGTACAGGAAGTCAAAGAGCCAATGCTATGAGCCTTTTGCAAGAAAAAAACCTGGTTGCTTACTTTGACAGTATTGTTACTTCAACGGATGTAACTAGATACAAACCTGAGCCAGATACGTTTCTTCTTGCTGCTGACAATTTGAGTGTGGTGCCTTCGTCGTGCGTCGTGTTTGAAGATACGGCAATGGGCATGCAGGCTGCACACGCAGCGGGAATGGATTGTGTATTAGTGCTGAATGACGGCTTTAAGTTTTACCCGGTTAATAGGTCTAAATAGAAGATTAAAAGAGTGGCCACAAAGGCCACTCTTTTTAATGTCTAAGGGAGGTAGCTATTGTATTTCCAGCAACTCGACATCAAAAATAAGTACCGATGCTGGTGGAATTGGGCCACTGCCGCTTTTACCATAACCTAATTCACTAGGAACAAATAACCTAACCTTTTGACCTTCAACCATAAGCTGAACACCTTCTGTCCACCCCTTAATTACCTGATTTAGGCCGAATGAAATTGGCTCACCTCTATCTACTGAACTGTCAAAAACGCTGCCATCTATAAGTGACCCATGATAGTGAACTTTGACTTTACTATTGGCTTCAGGGTGAACTGTGCCAGTTCCTTCTTGAAGTACTTTATATTGCAGGCCACTTTCTGTCGTTATCACGCCATCTTTGGTTCCATTTTCAGCTAAAAAAGCCTGACCAGTGGCAAAGTTTACCTCTGCGGCTTTATTGTTGTTCCAGCTGCGATAGATAAAAAAGCCGATTAGAACGAGAATGACAATTGGAAAAATAATTTTGGACATCTTGGTTACCTTAGTATTTTAGTATTTTGAGTCAGAAAGTAGGTGGTTTATCGTGTTTGCAAGTTGTTGAATGTCGTCATGTTCATCGGTATTAAGGATATATTTACCTTTGATGATAAAACTAGGCACAGATTCAATCTGAGCTTGTTCACTAATTAACTCCGCAACAGAGACTCTCTTTAATAGTTCGTCTGATTGAGTTTTATTTAAACTGTATGGGCTTACTAACCCGCGGGAAGTATACACTTTTTCTATGTTTGCTTGTTGTAAGGCTTTGGAAACATCTCGTTGCTGAACGGCAGCAAACAGTTCTTCAAGCATTTTTGGGTCGGGCTTTTGATTTAGCTGCATCTCGGCAGTGTAATATATCATCGCACTGATTGTTGCACTCTGGTTGAAGGTTACATGGACCTTACCTACGCTTTGATTGGTTAACTTTTCAATCTCAGGTATGTATTGCTCCATATTTTTACAATGACCGCAGGTCAAAGAGAATACTTCAGTAATTGGCGCAAGGTCAAAGGCGCTTAAATCATTGGCGATAGGGTTGTAATGTTTTCCCTGCTGAGGAGTATCGCTATCGCTACATGCCGCAATAAACAATAGGCTTAATAGTAACGTTGTCGTTTTAATCAGTTTTTTAATCATAACATTTAGCTATTTAAGAGAATTAAGGAGGATTCTACAGGCTCAATAACAGCGAGAAAAGTTAGAATTGTTAAAAGTTTGTCGTAAAGATTATTTAGGCTTTGCCGATAGAATTAGTAAGTGAAAAATAGGAATATTAGATGTGAATGTTTTCGTCAAAGCGTTAAGTACAATATTACTCGTATTTCTGACGGGATGTGGTTCATTAGGTCAAATGTCCATGCTAGAAACTGCGCCTCAGAATGATTCACAACTTATGTACCCTGACTGGGGTGATCCAGAGCCTGAAGTTACTGCTGGTACACCGTCAAATATAGAAGGACCATATGGACAAAAGCGCAGTGATGAACTGAATGCACTGCTGTTTTTTTTGTCTCAACAAGGCATAGAGCATGAGGTGATTCCGGGTGGGCACCTTATGATTAAACTAAAAGAAAAAATCAACTTCCAGACTGGATCAGCGTTTATTTCAAAAAGCTCCCGTCAATGGTTGGAAAAATTATCACTACATTTATCTGGTCAGGCTAACGTAGATATTGTCATTGATGGCCATACAGACAGCACGGGTGCGACAACATTAAATGATAATTTATCTGAACGTCGGGCACTTCAGGTTAAACAGGAATTACTAACAAACAAAGTCGCTGCAGGTGCGATTTATACTCGTGGTTATGGTGAATATTCACCGGCCTGTACGAATTCAACTATGTTAGGAAAAGCTTGTAATCGAAGGGTTGAGTTGACCTTTATCATAGCAAGCTACTAAAGGTAATTTAGTAATTACCTTTAGTTTATTTGTAAATGAGTTTACTTTTGACTTAGTTTAGCTATGACTTAGTTTAGTCCAACGACATTACCCTGATCGTCTATATCAAGTTCCATAAATGCGGGCTTCTCTGGGAGGCCGGGCATTGTCATTACATTTCCGCAAAGCGCATAGATAAAACCAGCACCAGCACACAGTTTTAGTTCACGAATATGCACTTCAAAATCTTTGGGTACCTGCTTTAAGCTGGCATCTGTGGAAATGGAAAGCGGCGTTTTTGCCATGCAAACAGAAAGGTTATTGTATCCAAGCTGTTTGTATAGCGTTAACTGTTCTTTCGCTGTGTCAGACAGTGTTACTTGCCTTGCACCATAACCTATTTCGCACACTGCCATTAGCTTGTTTTCTAGCGCTTCGGTCAATTGGTAAAGTGGTTTGAACTCTGATTTTGTAGCGCAAGCAGCAACTACTTTTTCTGCTAAAGCTACTGCGCCGTCGCCACCATCAGCAAAAGCGTCACTAATTTCAGCTGAAACATTATTGTCGAGCGAGTCAATCCAGTCTTTAAGGATTAAGAGCTCTGCTTCTGAATCTTGAGGGAACCTGTTTATCGCAACTACCGCAGGAATACCGTAGCGCGTAACATTAGCAATGTGCCATTTCAGGTTTTCAAATCCGGATTCTAGTGCATCAGGGTCGGGGGCAAAAATGCTATCGGGTAGTGGTTGGCCAGGACGTAGGTCATAGAATCCTGAGTTGGCCTTCAGCCCTCTCAAAGTCGCAACGATAACGGCACAATCAGGTGACTTTCCAGAGATCGTCGCTTTAATATTACACGCTTTTTCGAATCCCATATCAGACCCAAATCCCCCTTCTGTCACCGTATATTCAGTTAGTTTAAGAGATAACTTATCGGCAATAATCGAGGAATTTCCATGGGCAATGTTGGCGAATGGACCTGAGTGGATAATAGTAGGTACACCTTCGAGAGTTTGCATCAGCGTCGGCTCGATGGCGTCTTTCATCGTGACTGTCATTGCACCCGCGACTTGCAAATCTTCAGTGGTCACTGGCTGTCCATGAATATCATAAGCTAACACAATGGCGCCAATACGTTGGCGAAGATCCTGAAGGTCGGTTGCTAAAGCCAGAATTGCCATTAACTCGGAAGCGGCAGAGATATCGAAACCTTCATCACGTTCATAGCCATTGATGGTTTTACCGGGCAGATTATTGCCAATGGTCACCATTCTAAGAGCGCGGTCATTATGATCCATGACACGCCGCCAAACGACCTTGCTATCATCGATTCGAACTGCAGTTAATCCTGTTTTGTTCTCAAACGATGTGTAGCCTAATTTTTGTTCATGGTAGATACGTGCATCTATTGCGGCAGCAGCGAGGTTGTGTGCCGCTGTTACAGCATGGATGTCACCGGTAAGATGTAGGTTAAGTTCTTCCATAGGAGCAACTTGGCTGAACCCACCGCCTGCAGCGCCACCTTTAACGCCAAAGACCGGCCCCATTGACGGTTGTCGAATACACGCGGCAACGGATTTATTCAGTTTTGCCAGACCTTGAGATAAACCAATAGTAGTGACTGTTTTGCCTTCTCCGAGGGGAGTGGGTGTGATGGCGGTTATCAGGATCAACTTGCCATCCCGGTTGGAAGATAACCTTTGTAAACTACTGAGGGATATTTTTGCTTTGTGCTGCCCATGAGTGGCAAATTCTGCGGGCCTTAATCCAAAATCTTGCGCAATATCAGAAATAGGTTTCAATTTAGTCGTACGACAGATTTGAATATCACTCAGCATTATCACCTCTTTATCTTTCTTGACTTTTTCTTCAACTATATCGAGATAACCGACTGTATATCAGCATAATTGAAGATGTATTCGCTATAAATAGAGCAGCTCATGGCTGCTCTATTCTGAAAGAAAGGTATTCTAACACGTCATTTATCTATAGTACTTAAAGTTAGCCTCGTATTGAGTATATTGTGTTTATTTCTCGCTGACATTGTCTAGGTAAGCCTGCGTACCCCACAATGGCACTGTTGAAAGGCTATGCTTGAAACTGCCCTCTGTTTCTTTAGTCGTATAAGACAAGTAGAGTAAGGTTTGGTTTTCTGCATCGTAGATACGTCTGACCTTCATGTTCTTAAAGAAGATACTTTTTGATTTTTTCAAAACGACGTCGCCTGATTTGCTTTTGTCAATTTGATCAATCATAGCCGTGGTGATTTCGCCGGTTTGTCGACAGGAGATAGAACTATCACTTGGGTCTGCTAAACTAAAATCAGCTTCTATAGAGGCAATATGACAGGTGACACCAGTAACGATTGGGTCCTTCATTTGATCGAGCTTTATGTCCTTCATAGTGAAGATTCCAAGAGATACATCACCAACTTCGTTATCTGAGCAACCTAATAATGCTACTGAAAGTCCGAGAATTGTAGCTAGTTTTTTCATAGTTAGTTCCTTTAAAATCGTTGTTAGTCAGCTGCTTACTGGTATTAAGGTTAGATTTTACTCAATGTTAGCATATTGATGAGATCATAAATATTAATTAGTTTTTTATTGAATGGCTTGAGAAGGTGCAATAGTGAGTGTGTCGCGTCGCTAATGCGCTATTTTAGGTTTTGAAAATTAAATAGTTTGGTTGAATGTCAATTGATTTTAATTATTTAATAGTAATTATTTATATGGTCTGGGTGTTGGTTCTTCAATGTGGCTTTGTTGCTTAAATCGTAGGAACTAAATCAAGAAGCTATGACCTGATCTGGCTACACCCATTAATCGGCGTAGCCTCATGCCCAGACCTCGTTACAAAACAACTAACTGGAAACAGTACAATAAAGCCTTAATAAACCGTGGCTCTCTGACCTTTTGGATTGATGAAGAAGCGATAGCCGAGTGGAAGCAAAACAAACAAGGCAAACGTGGTAGACCTCGCCGATTTAGCGACTTAGCCATTACTACCGCACTGATGGTAAAACGCGTTTTCTCTATGCCATTGAGAGCGCTACAAGGTTTTCTCGACTCAGTATTTAAGCTGGCTAACATCCCGCTTGTTAGTCCGCATTACACTTGTATAAGCCGCCGAGCTAAGGAAGTTGAGGTTTCATTTAAAACCAAAACCAGAGGTGCGATACAACATCTGGCCATTGATGCCACTGGTCTCAAGGTTTATGGCGAAGGTGAATGGAAGGTCAAGAAGCATGGTATTGACGGGAAGCGCAGAGTCTGGCGTAAGTTGCATATCGCTGTAGATACAAGCACCCACGAAATAGTCGCAGCAGAGCTTAGTTTATCTAACGTAACCGATGCCGAAGTGCTCCCAAACTTACTTAAACAGACACGTCGTAAAATCACTGAGGTATCAGGTGATGGAGCTTATGACACAAGGAATTGCGATGATGCTATACGAATCAAGCGAGCGGTTACGCTCATCCCGCCACGAGAAAGGACTGCCTTCTGGGAGCAAGGACATCCTCGCAATTTAGCGGTAGGTTGTCAGAAGTTCTACGGCTCCAACAAGAAGTGGAAAAAGCGGTATGGCTATCACAAGCGTTCACTATCAGAGACAGCAATGTATCGAGTGAAACAGTTGTTAGGTGGGAAATTAAGCCTAAGAAATTACAACGCTCAGGTGGGTGAGACTTACTCAATGATCAAAGCGTTGAACAAGCTTACGGGGCTAGATATGCCTGAAATTCAATGTAGCGTTTAAAAATTAAGCATAATGGGCCAGAGCATTCCTTCTCTCTGATTTAAGCAACAAAGCCATGCTTTGATGGAGGCTCAAAACTTTAATATAAATACGTCTAAGGTATTAGTGTTGATTTCTATAATAGTAATTTTAGCTATCTTAAAATATCTATCACTATTATTTATATCTGATTGCGTATCGAATAATATCAAAGTTATCGCTTTGATTTTAGCTGCGTCAGGAGGAATTAAGTTGGTGGGTATGATTTTTAAGTCGGTTGTTAAAATAATCGAATTTAGGTGAGTGTGGCATATATGGTTCTTCTGTTTGTTAGCTTTAAAGGGGCTTCATATACATTTAGGTTAACGATATTGTATTGATATTTCAACGTGAAAATATAAATATATTCGCGTGGCGAATGGTAGGGTTTTTAATTCAAGTGGGATTGGTTAGTTCGCGAAGTATATGAAGTTAAGTATTAGTGAAAACTATAATGGCTTATATTAACTTCGGTCAATAAATGAGCGTAAAGAAACAGTTATGGTTGTAAGTCGTAACTTTGGTAGTTTCGTTTGTCCTATATAATAAATTTATTTTATTTGAAGTTTTTTTGTATATGTTGATGAATTAGAACGGAAGAAGAAATTATGGTTAATACGATAAGTTATCCGTTAACCATTGATGAGCGCAGTACTCTTTACTGTATTAATGAGAAGGAATTTATTATGTATAACCTTAATGCTGATGATATTTTGATGGTAGATGGCGGTGGTGATGGTGACCATAACCAAAGCGAGATCTGGGGTGGAAATATCGCATGTGGATTATTCGGTGCGGCGGTAGGGGGTATTACGAAAAGCCCATCACTTGGAACTGCTGCAGGGATAGTATGTGGCATAGCTGCAGATAACTTAGGAGGTGGAGGTAATGGTTCGTCAGGCCCAAACCACAATGGTGGTGCATATCATGGTCATGGTGGTGGTATGGATGGCAGTACATCTGGTTTTGGTCGTTAGTTAATAATTAGGCTTTACACTGTTTTTATTTAGCAGTGTAAAGCTAAGAGAGTTTAATATGAATCATTGTCCCCATTGTAAAGTTGGACCTATAAAGCTATTTGATTTGTTATTTAAAAGTGGCGGCGGAGGTCAAGTTGTTTGTAGCTCTTGTGGTAAGCATTGGACATTGTCTAAATATTCTATCCTTATATATTTTATTCCACCTACTTCTATTACTATTTTATCTTATCTAACTGAGCTTGATAAAATAATTGTATATGTTTTGTCCGTAGTGTTAGGAATGATAGGATTAATTTCATTGTATTGGATGATTGTTCCAGTGAAGGATGGAAATTAAATAATAAACAACCTTGAGGAACTAGTGTTATGATGATTAATGAACCAGTAATAATTCAATCGACTACTCATTATTTATCTATTAACTGGGCTTTAATGAACAACTGTAACTACAAATTTAGTTGTTGTCATTCAGATTTAAACAGTGGTTCAATAAAAGCACCATCGTATGATGTGGTTATTCAGTTTGTGAAAAAAATCATTTCGCACTCAAGAAAACTTGGTTTAATCCCGTATTTTGAGTTTGGCGGAGGTGAGATCACCATGCTTAGGTATTTTGGTGGTCTTATTACGTTTATTCATGAAAGAGATGGCTTAGTTTGCATTGTTTCAAATGACTCAAAACCATCTTCAATGGTGGCGAGAACATGCTGAATATTTAAATGGTGTAAGCCTGAGCTATCATGTCAATGATATAAAAGATGAAGCACACTTCATTGAAGTAGCGAAAATACTCGAACATTCAAAGAGTACAAGATTGCATGTCAATGTAATGATGGAGCCTCAGCGGTTCGATTGCTATGTTTTTGTTGAATGGCTAAAAGTTCAAGTGAGGTGCTCTATTGCTTTACAACCACTTTTTGAGGGATTTGATCATGATGGTATTACCAAAAAATACACCCACATCGATGAACAAGAGTTAGTGATGCAGAAATTTCATGGCAGGCCCGAACATAAAAAACTACCAGAACCCAGAGCCTTTTTACAGATTGAATATCTGGATGGTAAAAAAGAAACATTGTCTACATTCGATTGGTTAGTCAATGATCAAGTGAACTTTATTGGTTGAGATTGCTACGCAGGGGTTGAAAGTATGGTGATAACCTTTGCTGGTGAAATATTTCGGGCATGGTGTATGCAGGATGGTGCAATAGGTTCATTTTACGATGAGTAGATCACTCTACCAGCTGTACCTATTCGATGTCGTACAAAAATTTGTCAATGTGGGGCTGATATATCTTCTACAAAAATTAATAGGCGGCTAGAAGTACAAACAGGCACACGTATAGCAGTTAAAGAAGTTGATCAAGAGACAGAAAATATGGTTGCAAGAGGGAAACACCTTTATCGACCAGAGTATTTTGAAGCACAGAAGACATGCAATGAAGGACGTATTTTACTCAATACATCGTTTAACCAGAACGTGTATCTTTGTCTATCCGTACTGGTATTTATCGCTGTTATTGCTTTTGTTACTCTTGCCGAATACACCAGAAGGGAGACATTAGTCGGAATTGTTAGCCCGCTTGGTGGGATGGTTAAAGTTCAAGCTAACGATTCAGGTTATGTAGAAAAGCTGTTCGTTAGAGAAGGCGATAAAGTGGAGATCATGTCACCTCTTTATGAAATCAAAACCGAACGATTTGATGAGTCAGGAGTAGGCGTTAAAAAGCGAATACTTGCCTCAATTGAAAACCAATATCAATTATTGTTTGAACGTACGCAACAAGAGTCGGAAAAAGCAAACTTTGAGCGTCAAGCTTTGATAGAGGATATTGCCCGTCTAGATGCCGAAATCAGCATCTTAAAAAATGTACTAAAACTGTCAAACCACGAATTAAAACTTAGCCAGAAATTAGTCAATAAGCAGGAATCGCTACTCAAGAATAATTTCCTATCAGAAATTGACTATCAAAAACAACAGCTTGATCTGCTTTCCAAAGAGTCGCAAACGCAAACCCATAAATTAAATCTTCAAAGGTTATTGAGAGAAAAACAAAATCTTCTTACTAATCAAAAAAGTCTTGGTATTAGCTTAAATATCACTTTGAAAGATCTAGACAGACAATTAGAGGCGATGACTCAGAGTAAAGTTGAATTTCTGTATCAGAGTGATAGCCAAGTGATTTCCCCCATTAAAGGTATTGTCGCATCAATACTCGCAGAAGAAGGGCATACGGTGATCAATGGTCAGCCGTTGTTAGTGATAGTGCCAGAGAGCGAGAAAGCGTTTGTTGAGTTGTATGCGCCGAGTCGTAGCATTGGCTTTATGAAGGAAGGACAGACAGTGAGACTGAGGTTTGACGCATTCCCTTATGAAAAGTTTGGTGTACAAACAGGTGTAATAATAAGTGTATCTAAGTCCGCCGTTGCACCAGAAATGATAGCGAATCGTGGTTTAGTGGGTAGTGCAGAAGTGGAAGGTTTATATCAAGTCAGAGTAGAGCTTATTAAACCAACGATAACGGTCTATGGACGAGAGGAACGCTTGGTCTCAGGAATGATGGTTGTTGCCGATGTGGAACTCGATACACGTAAGGTTTACGAGTGGATACTAGAGCCGTTGTATACCATCAAAGGGAAGATTTAATTCGTGGAAATGATCAGTCAATTGGATTGGGGATGGGGTAAAAAACTTGCTTTGGTGCGTCAGACAGAAAGTGCCGAATGTGGTGTTGCTTGTTTAGCGATGATAGCTGATTGGCATGGACATAAAATCAGTTTAAGGCACTTACGAATAAAGTTTGGTATTACTCAACATGGAATGTCACTCGCTCGTCTAATAGAGTGTGCCGAGCTACTACAGCTTTCTGGTAGAGCAGTGAGGCTTGATTTAGATGAATTAGATCAATTAAGTACACCTTGCATCCTTCATTGGAATTTAAACCACTTCGTTGTTCTTAAATCTGTTAAAGGAAACAAGGTCGTGCTGAATGATCCAGCTAATGGTGTTGTTCACCTAGCACTTGCAGAGGTAAACAAATATTTTACTGGTATTGCACTTGAACTAACGCCAACACACGATTTTAAAAAGGGAGATGAAAAAGAAAAAATAAAGCTCTCTGAACTGATTGGTAAAACGATAGGCTTAAAAGCCTCGTTGATTAAAATCTTTATTTTCGCTTTAGTACTAGAAGCGCTCGCTTTATTACTACCTATGCTCAATCAGATAGTTATTGATGAGGTCTTGGTAGGCTATGACGAAAATTTACTCATATTGATTATCTTTGCCATTCTTCTCATTACAGCTACACAAACCTTGATTGGTTTAGTTAAGGAATGGGCGACGATTACGCTTTCAGTCAATTTTAATATGCAATGGACTGCGAATGTTTTTCATCATTTATTTAGTTTGCCTATTGAGTGGTTTGAGAAACGAGATATTGGCAGTATTAGTGCAAAATTTGCAGCAATTAATGTTATTCAAAACACATTAACCACAAGTGTCATTCAAGCGTTGCTTGATCTGGTGTTGGTCATTGGAACATTAGCGGTAATGCTATTGTATAGCCCAATTCTTTCCGCTATCGCAATTATCGCTGCTCTTATTTATATCTTATTGCGCTTTGCATGGTTTGGGACGTTTAAAAGAGCAGAAGAAAACACTTGGGAAACCAATACCAAAGAGGAAAGTTATTTCTTAGAAACAGTTAGAGGTGTATTAAGCCTTCGAGTCAATGGGCCGCTAACATGGCGTGAATCGGCATGGCGCAATCTAAATATTAACAGGCGAAACGCTCAACTTTACGAGCTTAAACTTGGGATGATTTATAACACGATAAACATCGCCATTATCAGCTTAGTTTCTGCTTCTGTGCTTTGGTTTGGTGCCAATTTAGTATTAAGTGGACAATTTACTATAGGGATGCTTGTAGCTTTCTTGTCATACCAAGGGCGTTTCTCAGGGAGCATTAGTTCGTTAATAGATAAGTATTTTGAATACAAAATGCTTTCAGTATACAACGAGAGACTTGCAGATATCGTACTTACCCGAAAAGACACGAACAATGAGTATGAAATTGCCTCTACTCACTTCAAGTCAACGATTGATAGCGGAGAACTGATTGATTTTTTAAGTGTGTCTTTTTCCTATGGCACAAATGAACCTCTTATATTGAATAACGTTTCATTTAACCTCAAACAAGGGGAAATCGTAGCACTAGTTGGTCCTTCTGGATGTGGTAAATCAACCATTTCCAAACTATTGCTTGGCATTTACAAACCAACTGCTGGTCATATCAAGTTCTTTGGGAATTCAAACCTTTTAATGAAAGAGGTAAGGCAACGTATTGGAGCTGTGCTTCAAGATGACCAATTATTTAGTGGTTCAATCATCGAAAACATCACGTTTTTTTGCTCTGAGTTGGATGAGGAATGGTTAGTTCAATGTACTCAAAAAGCAGGGGTACACGACGACATAGAACGATTGAACATGGGTTATCACACACTCGTTGGAGAGATGGGGTCAAGCTTGTCGGGTGGGCAAAAACAAAGAATTTTAATAGCACGAGCCTTATATAAAAAACCAGAGTTGCTGATATTGGATGAAGCAACAAGCAGTTTAGATATACACACAGAATCATTAGTTTGCCAAACATTCAAAGAGATTGAACTACCAATTTTGATGATTGCTCATCGTCCAGAAACGATAGCTTATGCGGATAGGTGTCAACGCCGACTTAAAACTGACCCACTTAACGGCGTTATCGCCGAT
>ASRM01000083.1_pt1 | contig 17583 bp, 14 predicted proteins | sample 693238 | NCBI WGS metagenome assembly ASRM01 (sample SAMN02169242, study PRJNA158439) | bioreactor metagenome | isolation source: day 74 sample from continuous culture bioreactor inoculated with sediment... | place: Germany: Bremen
CCTAGCTTTAACGATAACGGCGGCACGGTATCGGGTCGGTTAAATTGCTCGTATTTATTCAAAGCAATCAAAGATTTTTCCCACTGTGCAATTTGATAGTGACTTTGCGCGATTCGCATCCAAAGCACTGATCCTTCTTCTGATTTTGGAAGCGTGTTAGCCAGCTTATAATAATGAGGAATCGCTTTTGCAAACTGCTCTTGGGATAATAAGATATCTGCAAGCATTCTTCGCGTCGACCACACCTGCTCACCCGCTAAAAATCCACTTTCGACGGCATCATTGAGTTGTTCAATTGCGTTATCAGGCTGATTATCTTGCCAATAAAAAACACCCAGCATTCGAGCGACATATGCAAGGTCGTAATGTTTTTTTAGTTCCAGTTTCTGCAACGTTTTAATTGCTTCAGGCAGTTTATCTTCCTGTTGTAGCTGATAGGCTCGTTGAACCTGTGTCGCGGTATATTGAGTCAATTCAGTCGCAGACACACTTATCATCGTTGTTAGGTGAGCCAAAATTGTCATAAAAAGAAATGAGATAATTCGTTTCATCATCTTGCTAATTTAAACTCCAAGCGTATTGATTGCCCCTGTTGAGCCGTCGACCTTCCATCAACCACTTTTGGTTGATACTTCCATTTTTTTAGTGCTCTTTTGGCTTCACGTTCAAACATTCGTTTAGGGTTGGCATCAATCACTGTAATGTCCGTCGGTTTGCCCGTTTGGTCGATGGTAAATGTCATTACCACATAGCCTTCAGTATTACGCTTAAGCGCTTTTGAGGGATATCGAGGCTCTACTCGATACAACGGCATAGCCTGTTGATTTGAAGCAAACTCTGAGATCGCCGGTGCCGAAATAGTCAGCCCATCTACTTCTACGTCTATACCAAAATCAGGAACCGTTACCTCTGGTAGCGTCATCGCTGTTTTAAGCTGAGACTTTGAAACTTGTGCCCTTGGGGGCGGTTCCGGTACTTGGGGCTGTTCGGGAACACTACGTTTCCTTCTTTGTATTAATGGTTCTTTTTCTACCATTAACATATTAAAACTTAGCGCTGGTTTCTTATCTGATACCGCTGAATTGCTGTTGTCCACCATCAGCGCCATAAATGCAAATAATCCCGCTGATATTACGACAGAAAACGGTAAAGCTAAGAGTAAACGTAGCATTAAGTTTTCTCCGCCGCCAAAGCGATGCTTTTCACACCTGCGCCTTTTGCTGCATCCATTACCTTCACTACCGTACCGTTATAGGCATGTTCATCGGCCTGAATAACAAGCGAAGCTTCAGGTTGCTCTAACAACATATGCTCTAACGTTGCTTCTACCCGCTCAGCATCAATTAAACGTTTATCGATATAAATATCGTTTGCAGAAGTAATTGCTACAAATATCCCAGCATCCTTTTGGCTTGATACATTCGACGCTTGTGGGCGATTCACCTCAACACCAGATTCTCTAACAAATGAGCTAGTTACAATAAAAAAGATCAACATGATAAAAACTATATCAAGCATCGAAGTTAAATCGATTTGAGCCTCTTCAATTTTTGACTGACGCTTTCCGAGCCTCATTTCTGACTCCTTAATGATTTTCCTAATTTTAATTCAAACATACTACATGCTTTAACCAGTCTGGCATGGACAAACATTCCCGTTAATGCGGCCACCATGCCTGCCATAGTTGGCAATGTCGCTAAAGAGATTCCAGATGCCATTAATTTAGGCTGAGTACTTCCTTGGGTTGCCATCACATCAAATACTGTAATCATGCCCGTAACGGTTCCAAGTAGTCCCAGCATTGGACAGATGCCGACCAGTACTTTGATCAAGTTCAGGTTTTGATGCAATGCAATGTGAGCTTCAGAAGTCCATCTATCACGGATAGCATGAGCATGCCAAGAATGCTGATCTTCTCTTAGATTCCATTTTTCTACCCATACCCTGCGCCGCGCTGGAAATGAGAACATTAGATAAATAATTCGTTCTATGATTAGCAACCAGCATAACCCGACAACTGCAGCCAACCACCAAAGTATCACTCCTCCCTGCTGCATAAAATTAGCTAAGGTCAGTGTCCAGTGGTGTGACCGAATAACGTCGGAAATCACTAACCAGTCCATTATGCTGCGTATCCCTCAGGCTTTACATTTTCAGAATGAGATTGCGCATTCTCTGCTTGCTCCGCAACCAAGCCAATACCTTGCTTCTCCAGAATGTTCCGAATGTTTTCCGCTTGCCAGCTCAATATATTATGAGTTAGTAACAACGGCATAGCGGCAATAAGGCCCAAAACAGTTGTGTTCAACGCCATTGAAATACCACCAGCCATGACTTTAGGATCACCGTTGCCAAATTGAGTAATAATTTGGAATGTTTCAATCATACCCGTCACCGTACCGAGCAAGCCAAGCATTGGAGCAAGTGCAGCTAACAGTTTGAGCATAGAAAGGCCTTTTTCTAAGCCCTGTTGTTCATCCACAACCACTTCTAGTAATCGCAGCTCTAACGCTTCAACACTGCGGACTTTTTCACTGTCATAAACCGCCAATACTCGCCCCAATGAATTGTTGCCTGGTTGAGTTGGCTTTTTTAGCTGCTGTTTTATGCGATATCGCTCAATAACAAGATAGAGACCACGGTAAAGAGAAATAAGTAGGCCAACAGCAAGAAGACCCAAAATGATTTTACCCACGATTCCGGCGTCCTGAAGTCTATCGCTTAACCCTGGAGTGATTGCTAGCTGTTCCAGCATGATTCCGCGAGAAGGATCAACGATAACATCGGTTAGCTCTCCATTCTTCAACTCGATAGAGGTAGAGAGTGTAGGACCATTCTCGGGTTGTTTAAGGTAATCCGTTGTTATCCCACGCTGACCATTCCAATCTACATAACCGTGATCAGCTACTAAGCCAAATGCCCCCAAACGGCTCACATTCAGTTTCTGACGCTTACCTTCTCCATTAATGTAATCAACTTGAGCTTCACCTAACTCACCACTAGCGTCAATTTGTTCAACCATACTGAGCCATAACCCCGTAAGCTGAGACATCGAAGGTAGAGATTTCGCTTCAATAATATCCACGACGGTTTTCGTGTGTTTTGCCGAATCCACTTGAGTAACAGAAGTTCTCAACTCGTTATTTAGTTCTTTGGCCGACTGCCTTACGACGCCGAACAATTCGCCTAAGCTGCCCGTATCCAAACGAAGCTTTTCTTCCAGCCTTGCAAGCGTGTCTTCATTTTCGCTAAATTGCTCGGTTAATAAATTAGTTTCTGCTTGTAATTGTTTCCGCTTAGCCATCAATGACGCTTTTTGTTCACGATAATGGCTCTCTGTTTGCTTAAAACTAGATTCACGTAGAACATTGTGGATAGCTTGCTGTTTACTGGCTGCTTTCGCCTTATTAACAAGTTGATCATTAGCCATAGCAAGCTGGAGCGACAAAACTACGGACAATCCAATCAGACAAATTTTTGAAGTGATAACATGGAGATTCATATTAATTAACCTCCATTTGAACAGCTGATTTTAGGTTAGTTGTAAGGATAGAAACCGGCAGGTTAATTAGACTAGGCGCTACTTTTTTAGACGCTATATCATAGGCTTTATCTAATTCAGGTTTAACCGAGGTATCGAGTACCTGCCATTTATTAACTGAATCATTCCATGCCCAAAACTGATCTTGATTTAAATTACGGGCGATCAAAGATATTCGACCTAAATAAAGGATATCCGCTTCAATTGACAGTAAAGGAGAAAGATCAACCTGACCTTGATATACACCCAGTTTGGTGCCGTAATCCATTTCAATCTGGTAAGCTTCCAAAATTCGACGGTATTTTTCTGCATCGCTAACATTCGCTTGGTTCATCATGATTTGCAGCTTTGCAACACGCTCTTCACGTTGTTTACGCTTAATAGGTCGGTCGTTTTCAACGATTGAGGTTAATCCAGCGATCATCCGGTACATCAAAGGAACAATGCCCTGGCGTGTATACTTAATTTCTTCAATTTGAAGATTTAAACTATTCACTTCCTGGCTTTGATTGTCGATTAAGGCGGCCAGATGATTCCGATAAACTTCTAAGTTGTTCACGTCTTCTTGTAACTGCTCTATTTCAGCCTTTAAAGATATTGTTGTCTGCGAGCTTTTATCGATCTTCTTTTGACTTGAAGCCGATACAGCATTGGTTTTATTCTCAACGGTACGAGCCGCGTCTAATTTGTTCGCATACGCTGACGAAAAACTCACAGCGAAAATAAGCGTTAAGCTTGTTTTAAAAAAATTCATAGTTGTCGTCGGTTACGTGAAAGATGTTCCAGCCTGCCGTAAATTCCAGTAAATACTTAGATGATCAACGGATCAGGTGATAATAATAACCATTATCAATGGTAAGGCATTCTATCGACTTTCCTAGTGAAAATACAAGCCGTATGACCTTAGAAAAGAAAGACTTCCTTCTATTATTTAGAAAAGTTGCGCAAAAACAAGAAAATTACCTGTAAAGAAACGGAAGCGCTTAGTAGGTGGGATCTGAGTCTAGAAATTAGGGGGAGCGTTCAGACGTGTCTTCAACCACTACTCACTCAACATCATTATTGAAGATCTGACGCTTTCCCAATCTACGTCAAAAGCCAAAGCATCTTGTTCCTCCAGTGGCATAGAAAACCAATAACCTTGAAGAATAGAGAGCCCAGCTTCTACTAACTTAAGCATCATCTCCTTAGTTTCAATCCCTTCCACGACAACATTAACCCCATTTTCATGGCACATTCGTAGAATAAACTTTAAGTAATTGAGTGGTTCATTAGATTCCATTGCACTACAAGTAAGTACTCTATCTATTTTTATCTGATCCAACGCGAGAGTAAAGAAACTGTTCAACGAACTATAGCCCGCCCCAAAATCATCCAGGGCGATGTGATACCCCAACTTTCTCAACTCTCCTATCTGAGTTTTAGCCCGTCCTGCACCATCCAATATAACTGTTTCTGTTATTTCCAGAACAACCCAGTTTTCCGGAATACCACTTCTTTCAACAATATTTTTTACCGAATCAATATAATTACTTTTTAATAGTTGTAGCACTGAAACGTTTACGTTTACACGAATGTTCTTTTCTCTGACAGAATTGTACTGACGGATAAAATCGCACGCTTTCTCGAGCACGACACAACCAAGGTCAAATATCAGCCCCTTCTTCTCTGCAATAGGGATAAATTCGTTCGGATATATCTCGCCAAACTCTTCACTGTTCCACCGGACTAGGGCCTCAAAGCTCACAATAGACTCGTCCGCAACGGACACTATAGGTTGGTATTTGACAGACAAAGCCTTATTAGCAATAACCTGTTTTAATTCGCGTTCAATAAAGAAAAATCGCTCCACTTGCGATTTCACTTCTTCATCACAAATCACCCAGCGTTCATCCAATTTCGCTTTTGCGTATTCACAGGTTCTCGACGCCCAGCGAATTATATTTTGAGCTGGCATTTCTTTAGGGACAAATCGGTAAGCACCTATACTCAGTTCATCGCTATACAGTAAGCCGTCTTCTTTTGACAGTTGGTTATATTTAGCAATACAGTTTGAACAAAGAAGCTTCACCTCATTGTCGGTGAGGTCTTCGTTTAATAAAACCGCGAATTCATCAGTACCTACTCGATAGAAGTGACAATCGTAGCTTGAGAAAGCATTAAAACTACCAATAACATGATTATTAACATCATCGAGAATACTATCACCATATTGATTTATATAAGATTTAACGTTTTCAATGCTTAGATAAAAAATGGTTTTTATTGTCTGATTCCTAATATCATCGATATCTACAATCAATTTTTTTCGATTAAATAATCCAGTAAAATTATCAAAATAAGCCGCCTGATAAAGATACTCTTCCATTAATTTTTGGTCAGATATATCCTTATGGCTTCCTACCATGTACTCCTGATCACGTTCTTTTTTTACGACACCCGTACCTTGAATCCAGATATAACGCCCACTAACCGTTTTGACCCGATATTGAGTTGTTACTCGTTCTTCAAAATCAAAATGGTCTTGTATAGCGGCATCCATCTTTTTTCTATCCAGTGGATGTACTAACCCTAACCAGTCATCAAGCGTAACGTTTTGCATGTCGAGATCAAATTGCTCATAGAAAGCAGGATTATAACAAGTGATAGCGCCATCAGAGCCCATATACCACAATCCTTCATTTGAGGCGTCAAATACGCCAAGCAGTCTTTGAACTAACGCTTCTGATGGGGTGATTTTTGTCATACTGTGCCCGTCTACTTCTCTGTACAATGGCAATAAATCATCAGTATTTCTGCATTGTTACGATTAAAGCTACGTTAAATAACAGAATAAACGATTACTGACAATTTGATTATTAGATGAAGCTTATATTGAATAAAACCAACTTACTAGTTTGCTATGTCAAATTCTTGGATTAATACTTGTTATGAATCCATTACAAAAGACATTTTTCTATGCGGATCTCACATTTAGTCACGTATATGCTTATACCACTTTGTCTGACTTTTAATGCATCATCTTCCTATGCGGATACCAGCAATGGATTACCAATGCCGTCACTAAGCAACAATTGGTTGTTTATATTCTTCTTTCTTTCATTGTGGGGAGTAATTTACGCACTCTATCTCAGGCTAAAGCGTCTATCAAAATCAAATACTGACTTAAAAAAGCAACTAGACAACCATCATATGCGGCTGGATTTAGCCGCCAAAGCCGGAGAGCTTGGTCTATGGGACTGGGATATAAAACGAAACCGATTTTCCTGTGATGAAAGAACCTATCAATTACTTGATATGGACAAAACCAGCAAGCGAAGCTTTCAACGTCAATGGATTAAAATCATTCATCCCGACGACTTTTCCCGGGTTGAGACCGAACTCAATCTCGCTTTACAGGGTGATAAAACTTTTGACAGCGAGTTTCGAATTAATAAAGCAGACAACACTGTTACTACCGTTCACTGTACAGCCGTTAAGCAACATGATTCTGTGACTGGCAGTGTCACCATGTCCGGCATCATTTGGGACGTAACCAAACAAAAACAACTAGAAGAAGATAATCGAAAACTCGCAACACTTGATACGCTAACCAATGCAAAAAATCGCAAAGGTTTCATTCCAATGGCTCGAACTGAATTCACACGCGCAAAACGTTATCACGGCATGTTCGCTGTTTTAATGATAGATATTAATAACTTTAAGCAGCTAAACAACCAGCATGGTCAGGCTATGGGTGACCTTGCGCTGATAAGCCTATCCAATATCTGCATTTCTGAGTTAAGAGGTAGTGATGTTTTTTGTCGTCTCGGAGCCGATGAGTTCATCGCCTTGTTGCACGATAATAACCTTGAAAAAGCAAATATTGTTATACAAAGGTTAGACAAGGCAATTAGACAACTTGAAATAATCAATCAGGGAGACACCATTACATTTAGTGTAAGTTATGGGCTCGCTGAATATACACCTAATGATAGCTCTATCGAGGAGGTACTCATTCGAGCAGATAAAGCACTTTTAGACGCAAAATCAGCACGATAATATCGACGCATGATAATACGTCCGGGTTACGAAGATTCCAGCGCAAATGATAAATTAGTTATGTTTTCGGTCTCTTTTTAAGCGTTCAGAGCTCCGTTCTACTCTGATTGAAAATAAACAATGACTTCTTTTCCTGTATCAAGCTCAGTACTTTCATATTTCCAGTTGTATTGTTCAATCAGTTTTTCGGTTAACTGCAAACCAAGACCAAAGCTAAGCTCATCACCGCTTGATACCTCAGTCAGGTTCTGATTCACAATCAACAGACACACACCGGATTGTTTAATTATTACCTTGCCATCAGCGGTGTGCTGAAACGCGTTGCGAATCAAATTAGTAATAATGATTCGACACAAGGTTTCCGGTAATCGAATCGAAGCATTGTCTGTTTCGATATCCAGTTCAATAGATTTGCCTTGAATTAAAAACGCCAAATCTTGAGTTAACTGTTGAGTAAGGCCCCCTAACTGAACTTCACTATCGGGTAGGTTTTTTCCTTCCTGACGATTCAGCCATAAAAAGGTCTCCGTCAGGTCACTCATGGTTATACTTGCGCGTTGAATTCGCTCTAAAACCTCAAGTTGCTTTTCTGTGTTATTACCTTTGAAGATCAGTTTTTTTAACAACTCGCTGTTAGTTCGGGTCACTGCAATGGGCGTTCGTAACTCGTGGCTCGCATAACCCAAAAACTGTTGTTCTCTTTCTAGGCTATCCTGAACCGAGCTCAAACTATTTTTTACTATATCTGCCAGCGTATTGAGCTCACTATAATGAAAATCCGGGACTGGACTTGTCAGCTTTTCTTTGTCGAGTGCTTTTGCCCAGTTCTTCAGCTTTTCGACTTACAGTGACTACTCGTCCACCAACTTCGTTAAGTTCAGGTACATCCACTACATCAGCCAATAATAGTGAAGATGTTTCAACTGGCCCTTGTTGGTCAAACGGCTTAATAAGATCATTTAGCAAAATATTTTCAATATGCTCAGAAGATTGAGCCGCTAATTGAGCGTAATTACTGTCATTTATTGTGCTGCAACCAATCAGGCTAATCATCGCCAATGAAAGTATGGAATGTCGTATGGGAAATCTTATAGACATTTCTTGTCTCCTTTTAATATGGAGACAGATTACCAAGCAGCATGGTTAACGGTATACACCACAACCCCACTACCTTTGTCGCTAATTTTTATATTGATAAAAAACAAAGAAAGCAATGAATTATCATGCCTAATAAGAACTCAGAACTACACTTAAATTGTTTATGACTTAACCAAAACAGAGGGGGAAATCATGGACACTAACCAATACATAAAATGGTTTAGCGAACTAACTATAAATGATGTGTCCTTAGTGGGTGGCAAAAACGCTTCTTTGGGTGAACTGTCTGATTTACTAATTGAAAGTCCCATAAAATTACCCGACGGCTTTGCCCTTACTGCCGATGCCTTTTGGACGTATCTGCACCACAATCAGCTAGATGAAAAAATCTATCCTCTACTCGATAGACTTGATAAAACAGACCTAACTGCATTGAAAACAACCGCGGCGACGATCCGCCAATTACTGCTGGACGGAGATTTTACCCCAGAAATAAAACAAGCCATCAGCACGGCATATCAAACACTGGAGCGACAATATGGCCCAAATACCGATGTTGCAGTCAGGAGCAGTGCTACAGCAGAAGATCTCCCTAATGCTTCATTTGCCGGTCAACAGGAGACTTACCTGAACGTCACTGGTATCGATGATTTATTGCTTTACAGTAAGAAAGTCATCGCGTCTCTGTTTACTGACCGGGCAATTAGTTACCGCATCGATCAGGGATTTGACCACCGAAAAGTCGCCTTGTCAGTCGGTGTTCAGAAAATGGTTCGTTCCGATCTTGGTTCTGCGGGAGTGATGTTCACTCTGGATACCGAATCCGGATTTAGAGATTTGGTGCTTATCAGTTCTGCGTATGGACTAGGAGAAAATGTTGTTCAGGGCACAGTCTCACCGGATGAATTTTTTGTATTTAAACCGCTATTACGCAATAACTTTCGTCCAATAGTCAAACGCCACCTCGGTGAAAAAGCGATAAAGATGATTTATCAGCAGGATGAAAACAACCACACCACCACTGGTAATGTAGATGTTGAACCCGCGGATCGTAGTCTCTTTTCCATTAATGATGATGATGTTCTGGCACTATCTAAAACCGCTATGCTTATCGAGCAACACTATTCTGAAAGTGCTGGCAGAGATATGCCGATGGATATTGAATGGGCTAAAGACGGCCAGACCGGCCAGCTTTTCATTCTACAAGCCAGACCGGAAACCGTGCATTCACAGCAGTCGAAAAACTTATTGCTCACTTACAAACTGAACAACCAAGATAAACTAAAACCAATAGTCACCGGTAAAAGTGTTGGTAAGAAAATCGCGTCCGGCAAGGTCTGTATTATTTCCGACAGCGCAGAGATGAACCGACTTCAGCCGGGAGAAGTATTAGTAACCGATATTACCGATCCTGACTGGGAACCTATCATGAAGAAGGCGTCGGCCATTGTAACTAACCGTGGAGGCCGGGTCTGTCACGCTGCCATCATCGCCCGTGAACTGGGTATTCCTGCGGTTGTCGGTACCGCAAATGGTACAGACATTCTGAAAGAGGATGACCCCATTACCGTCTCATGCGCTGAAGGGGATGTGGGCTTTGTTTACCCCGGCGCATTACCATTTGATGTTACTGAACATGAAATAAACTTTAGCCGACGACCGGACACTAAAATGATGCTCAATGTTGCCGATCCCCATATGGCATTTGAGTTCGCTCAGCTTCCCAACGACGGTATTGGGCTGGCACGCCTTGAGTTCATCATTAACAACATGATCGGAATTCATCCAAGAGCGTTAATTGAATTTGACCAGTTAAAAGAAAGACTAAAAGATCAGATCTCCAGTCGAATTTCCGGTTACTGCTCCCCTACCCAGTATTACATCGATCGATTAGCGGAGGGGATGGGTGCCATATGTGCGGCGTTTTACCCTAAGCAAGTCATTATTCGGTTCAGCGATTTCAAATCCAACGAATACCGTTCGCTATTAGGAGGCGATGCCTATGAGCCACATGAAGAAAACCCAATGATTGGCTTTAGGGGAACAGCCAGGTACTTCGATGACAGTTTTTCTGAGTGCTTTGCCCTTGAATGTGCAGCAGTTAAATATGTACGTGAGCAGCAAGGCCTAGTAAACCTTGCGGTAATGCTGCCTTTTGTTCGTACCCCTGAAGACTTGTTGTCCGTTCAGGAATTAATGGCGCAGCAAGGTATCCGCCGTGGTGAAAATGGCCTGAAACTCTACACTATGTGTGAAATTCCATCCAATGTAATCCTGGCAGAACGGTTCCTTGAGCATTGTGATGGTTTCTCTATTGGTTCCAATGATCTTACGCAGTTAACTCTGGGAGTCGACCGGGATTCTGGCCTGTTAACTCAGTATGATGAACGCCATGAAGCTGTGATGCGAATGCTTAAAATGGCCATTGTTGCCTGCCAGAAAGAAAACAAATATGTGGGAATTTGTGGACAAGCACCTTCAGACTTCCCTGAAATCACACGCTGGTTAGTTGAACAGGGTATTAGCTCTATATCGTTAAACCCTGATAGTGTTATCTCAATGACAGATCTGGTGATAGAGTTAGAAGCAGACAGAAAAAAATAGTACTGATTAATAGTCACTGCACTCCTGGAAGTTTCTCGCTGTTTGATGTGGTGTAACAAACACAGTTAAGGTCGGTACTTTTATACCGACCTTTTTATATCAACTTTCAAGAAATGGGTGGAGCAAGAGATGCAGGGGTCATAGTTGCGAATCACCTGTTCACAAAATTGCGTAAGTTCCTCGTCACTGTGCTCCAGACCAAACTGTTCTACCGACTTTCTCAGGTCTTTTTCTATCCTTGCCTGATTCTGACTCGTTGGAGGAATTATAGTGCAGGACTGAACACTCCCCTTATTGTCGACCTCATAACGGTGGTAAATAAGTCCACGCGGGGCTTCTGTGGCATAACATGCTACTCCTGCTCTGGGCGTATAGTCCACACACGATTTTTCTGGCAATGTATAGTTTTCCAATATCTGCCCTATTTCTCTGCAGGCGTAGTGAAGCTCCAGAGCCCGAATCAAAATACTATCGAACATATTTGTGCAGTTATCAGAGAGCCCTGCCTGAATAGCCAGTTTTTGTGTGACCTTATCCAGCTGTTTAAAATTATTGTTAAACCGCGCAATAGGACCGACCAGATATTCTCGGCCATTTAGCGTGGAATAAAGCGCGGTGGAATGCGGTTCCTGATGTTCTTGAAAGTAATCTAGATAAGCATCAGCATCGATATTCAGGTCAGAGGCAGAGGCTATCCACCCTTGGTTTATGGGATAACCGTTGTCAGATTTAAGACTCACATAATCAAATGTATCGGGATAATCTCCACGCGTCAGTCCCGAGCAGAAAAGCACCAAGTCCTCAGCCAATTGACGTGCTTCCAGCGCTTTTTTTTGCAGCTCAGTCAGTTTATGCCTATCTGGCAGTGACTCAAACCCACCCACCTTAAGCCCTATAGGATGAACACTTCGACCACCCAAAGTTGCCATTATCTGATTACCAAACCCCTGAAGCCTCACACCTCGTTGAAACAGTTCGGGATGCAGCTTGCCCATTTCAAGGGCATTGCTAAACCCCAGAAAGTCTGGCAATGCTAGAAAATGAATGTGAAGCGCATGGCTTTGAATCCACTCCGCCAGATTCATTACTCTGCGAAGCTGCATTAACGGTTCAGGCAGGTGTACCCCAAATAGCTTCTCGAAGGAAAAAATCGAGGTTAACTGATACGCCATCGGGCATATTCCACAGATTCTTGCGCTTAACTCAGGAACATCGCTGTAGCTCTTCCTCACCAGTAACTGCTCAAAGAAACGAGGGGGTTCAACAATCTTTAACTGTAACTTTTCAACCTGATTACCCTTGGCACTCAGCTCCAGCGAGGCTTCTCCCTCAACACGAGTAATAAAAGGCACTTTCACTTTGATTTTTCGGTTGGCCATCTATTTATCCTTTTCACATTGTGAAGACCAGAACACTATCTCGTCTTGGTATTCCACAGTGTTGCTATGAAGCTGGGTAAATCGATTAACAATAGCTTTATCGACCAATCCCAGCCCCCGGAGCCGATTAGAAAGGCTTCGGCAATTCGACTGTTCTGATGGGCCATAACAACCATAACAAGCCTTTCCATAAGAAGGACAAAGTGCACCACACCCGGTTCGGGTGATTGGGCCAAGACAAGGTGACTGCTTCGTAACTAAAACGCAAATAGTCTGTTGCCGTTTACACGCCATACACAACTTTTCCACTTCTTTCTTAGGTTCAGAACCAACAATGATTTGAGAAATAAACTGCTCTAACTGTTCTGTAGATACCGGACACCCCCACAACTCATAGTCAACATCAATCACCTGTGCTACAGGCTCAGAACGATCGAGTGTTTTGACGAATTCCGGGCTGGTATAGAGATGGGCTTTCATATACTCACTACCGCCAGTTATCTCAGAGAAATTCCGTAACGCCTGAAGCCCTCCCGACGTAGCGCAAGCACCCATACTCACCACTAACTTGCTATTGCTCCTGACGCTTATTGCCCGTTCAACATCCTCTTGCGTGCTGATGCTACCTTCAATAAAAGCAATATCCGATTTGCAATCAGGGTGATAGATACCTGCTTCAACAAAATGAAGGATCTCGATAAAGTCTAGTAACGTAAGCAGCGTTTCCCCCTGATTAAGAAAAGCGAGTTGGCAACCGGAGCATGAGGTCAATTTATGGATCGCAATCGAGAGCTTAGCCATTAAAAACCCTCCCTACCAAACCAAGGCTTAATATCAGAATAACGAAAAACAGGCCCATCCTTACAGACAAAGTAAGGTCCTATCTGACAGTGTCCACATAGTCCCTGACCGCACTGGAAGTTTCGTTCTAGGCTCAGATAAAATACATCATCTGCAACACCGAGCTGGTGAAGTTCTCTAATTGCAGCCTTCATCATAATTTCCGGGCCACACATCATTACCACACAATGCCTTTTGTCAAAATCGGCATCATTAAGCAGCTCAGTAACCAACCCCAATCGCCAATGCCTTTTTTGTTTTTCCTCTTCACTGGCGGCCAGCAATACCTGACACTTGTCTCTTACACGCCATACCTCGTACTGCTCTCGCCAGAGCAGATCGTCGTGATGTTTCACCCCTTGAAGAATCACTATTTTTTTGTAGTTCTGACGATGTTCAACCGCATAGTTTATGGCTGAGACTGCGGGAGCGCACCCTAGTCCGGCAGTGATAAAAACTAAGTCCTTTCCTACTGCCTCACTTAATGGCCAACCTTTGCCAAAAGGGCCCCTGATACCAATTTGCTGACCTGGCTTGAGCGCGGTTAGTACATGCGTCACTCTTCCTACCGAGCGTATAGTGTGTTGTAAATTGCCATCTTTCCACCCCATAATAGAGATAGCCACTTCACCAACACCAAAAACAGACAGCATATTGAACTGGCCATATTTAAACGAGAACAAAGCATCTTCGTCCAACCGAAGCGACAGGGTAGTAACTCCAGAGACCTCTTCTGTTTTTGCCACTATGGTGGCGTTACGAGGAACCATTTCACTCATAAACAACCTCCAATATCGATACTGGATATTGCTTTATCCGGTAACTGTTTTAGACGCTTTTTAACCTCTTCGGTAAGATCTATTGATGCTGGGCACCAAGTCACACAACGGCCACAACCAACACAGCCAGAACGCCCGTATTGCGTTTGCCAGTTCACCAATTTATGGATAATCCATTGCCGATAACGTGACGCAATAGTCGGGCGATAGTTCTTGCCGAACACATGACCATGGTCCAGGTTAAAACAAGAGTCCCACATACGAACCTGAGACGTAGTCACCCCACCATTTTTTATTTTTTCAATGTGGTTAACGGACTCTTGTTTGCTACAAAAACAAGTAGGGCAGACCAAAGTGCAATTTCCACAAGCAAGGCATCGGCTTTCAATCTCTTGCCACACATCGTCTGACAAGAGTTGGTAAAGATTCATTAATTCGGAAGCGACTGGCATTGTTTTTGTCTGAGACGCTGCGGCCAGCGCAATCTGTTGTTGTGCTACCTCGATCTGCTCTGAAGTACCATTTGAGCACTGAAGCCTTTCCTTTATATGTAGCCCTTTATCACTTCCACAATCTATGAGAAATCCGTCATCTAGTTCATCGATAAGCAAGTCATAATAGAAATTAGCTTCAGGCCCTGTCCCAGTAGATACGCAGAAACACTGATTTCCGCTGCGGCTGCAGTTCACCGCGATAAGCAGCATGTTTTCCCGTTGAGCTTTGTAAAATTCATCGGTATATGGACCATGCATAAAATGCTTATCCTGCAAAGCAAGCGCGGCCAAATCACAGGCTCGAACACCAATTACTGCAATTTTTTCTGCCTCTTTAGGTGCTTGTCGGAAGGTAAGTTGAGCGTTATCTGCACTGCAGAACCATAGCGGTTGCTCTGGTTTAAATAACAAAGGCTTAATTGCCTGAGGGCCGTTATTCCAGCTGAATAGCCTATTCGTGTTTTCAGACACAAGACTGTATTTTCCAGGTAACTGCTTATCACAGATACCTGAAGCTAACTCTGAAACTGAAGCTATGGGAACAAAGACAATCGCGCCATTGCGCACCACTGGCCCGATAATCTTGTATTTTAAGGCGTGTAAAACGTCAAACAAAGACTCTAGTTTTGCTCTTTCTAACCACGCTTTGCCTGAACCTTCTTTGTCATGCAGTCCCAAACTCATCCCTAAGCACCAGGCCTCTTTTAGTCCCTTAACAGTATAGAACATGAATCCATCAAACAGGGTCGTTTGTCTTCTAATAACATTCGCAAAATCATGGCGCTAGAAACCAAATGCCGTTCGTAATAAAAATACGAACTCGGCTACGAAGCGGATTGGCGACGACGCCACCATTTATAAACTTCTTCTACTACAAACAAACTGGATGCTATTAGTAACAGTTGTCCAAGCTGAATTAATGATATTGGCTGTATTTCCAATATCGAGCTAAGGCCTGGTGTATAGAGTGCAGCGATATGAATCAACAACGCTCCCGGAACCGCAAGCATTAAAAACGGATTGGCATTGATAGGTTGAGAAAAAAAAGAACGGGTTTCAGATCGGGCATTTATCGCACGAATATTACCAAACAGCACCATAAGCATCAGAGTTAGGTTTCGGGCATTCTCGAGCGACTCACCCGACTGAAGCAACAAATAGTAGTTTAAAAACGCCAGCCCACCCATCACCGTTCCTGAAATCAAAATGTGCTCAATCAGCTTTTTGTCAAACACAGCTTCATCTGGAGAACGAGGCAAACAGGAAAGCTCGTTACCTTCTTTGGGTTCAAAAGCGAGCGCCACGTCCTGTAGACCATTGGCGATGAGATTCAACCAAAGCAGCTGTACTGCAATCATGGGCATTGGCAGCCCAGCAATCACTGTAAGAAAAAATAACAAAATGGCAGAAAAACCAGTGGCTATTAATAAGGCAATTACCTTTCTGATATTGTTATACACCACACGACCCTGCTCGACACCCGCAACAATCGAGGCAAAATTATCATCGGTAATAATGAGATCGGCCGTTTCTTTAGCGACATCTGTGCCACGCTTGCCCATCGCAATCCCTGTATTGGCCCGACGCATCGCAGGTGCGTCATTGACACCATCTCCCGTCACCGAGACAAAGTGGTTCTGACGCATGAAACTTTCAACAATCAGCTCTTTCTGTTGCGGTTCGATACGAGCAAATACCCTAGCCTCACGGATAAGGGATTCAACTTCTGAAGAGCCTTTGGTCATTGCCTGTTGGAGCATAGAGCCGGTCACTACCTGAGCATCTTTCTCGCAAAGATTTAGCTCCAACGCAATGGATTTTGCCGTTGCCGGATGATCACCTGTAACCATCGCAACTTCAATACCAGCAGTATGACAGCTAGCAATAGCGTTATACGCCTCCGGGCGTACCGGATCAATCATAGCAACCATGCCCAGAAAACACATTTCTTCCAGTTGATGTTGCTGCTTTTCAATCACCTCTCGCTTTGCGAGAGCAATTAGTCTGTACCCCTGCTTTGCCAGTAACTCAAACTGCTCTTCAATCAGCTTATGGTCAATATCAGTCGGGCCATGAACGGTTGCCATTGTTTGGCACATACTGAGCATTTTTTCCGGGCTACCCTTAGCGTATAGCCAATGTGTGTCTCCGTCATAATTAACGCTGCCGCTATACGCCCTTTCCGGCTCATATGGGATTAATTCTAATTGAGTCTGCTGTTTTCGTAGTTCGGAAATAGACATGCCCAGTTTTTTTGCCAACACCAAAAAAGCAATATCCACGATATCACCATTTGACACCCACTCTCCTCCAGCATAATTAAGATGGCTTTCATTGGCTAATACACCAGCAATGCACAGCTCTTGTAATTGGTGTTGCTCGTTGTGACCTTGAACTTCTCCTCCTGGTGCAACACCTTCACCCGTAGTACGAAAAATAGCTCCGTCTGGCAGCACCACCTGACGAATGGTAAGTTCATTGACCGTTAAGGTGCCAGTTTTGTCTGAACAGATAAAAGTACAAGAGCCAAGTGCTTCTACTGCGACAAGTTTCCGGATAATAACGTTATTTTTGGCCATGCGCCGCATACCTATCGCCAGAGCCACGGTAAGCGCAACTGGCAGCCCTTCGGGAATAACCGAAACCGCTAGGCCTATGGTCATCAGCACAATCGCTTCAGCGCTATATCCTCCTTTTAACAACATCATTACCGTTAGTGCCAGAATCGCCACAAAAATCCCGCCTGCTACCTGATAGGTGAAGTGCTTAATACGAATCATCAGTGGTGGCTCGGATGTACGCTCCCG